>JRHI01000193.1_pt1 | contig 68841 bp, 83 predicted proteins | sample 215371 | NCBI WGS metagenome assembly JRHI01 (sample SAMN02929681, study PRJNA255918) | sediment metagenome | biome: cave system; feature: Ice Cave; material: Sediment; isolation source: sediment from deep within a dark volcanic ice cave with no known source of... ... | reverse complement strand
TCGTCCGCCCGCAGCGGGCTGCTCGGGCTCGCCATCACACCGCATTGGACCGAGGCGGGACTTCRCGGGACGGTGGCGGTGCAGGGCTATGCGGCCGTCGCCACCAACAGCCTGGATTACGGCGACATTGCGGTCACTCCCGACGGAACATCGGGCGTGGTCGTCGCGTCGCTCGCCGGTCCGACCGTCTACCCCTCGGCGGTCTACCTCACGTTCTCCGCCGCCACGGGGGCACCAACCGCGGTGCATGAGTATCTCGCCGGTGCCCGACCCGAAGATGGGTTCACCTGCTACACGGCATTCGTCGGGCCCGGTCCAGGCGGTTCGGGCCGCGGCTGTCGGTGGGGGGATTACTCCATGGCCAATATCAGCCCCACCGGAGCGTTCTGGTTCGAGACGGAGTACATCACGGCGCGGGCGCGGACCGTTTTCGCCGACTGGGGAACCGCCATGGGCCGGCTGTAGTCCCGAGGGAAACGGATCGACCTAGTCGAGAGGGTGCTACCCGCCAGGGTGGCGCCCTCTCGGCGCGCTCGGTACATCGTGGATCCGACGTTCACCCGGTTGGTCAACGCCGAGCCCGGCGTCACGCGCATGCGGAAATAGCTGGCTGTACCGATTTGTCCGGTCCCTCCGAAGCGAGCCGGTGGGCCTTGCATGCAAGGCACTGGCGGGGCCGGGTAGGACGTGACTACTGTGGGTGGCGACCGGGCCAACGAGGGGCCGGCGACAAGTTGAAGGGGACTCCACTTGCACCGACGCTTGCACCGTCGCATCGCATCCGCGGCCGCTATCGGTACGGCCGTCAGCCTCACCGTGATCGGCATGAGTGTCACTACATCCGGAGCCGCCGCGCAACGGACCGTCATGATCTCCGGCTCACATGGCGACTATGCCAACCCCGCTCACCTCAAGGGTCACGTGGAGGCCAGCCGGGCCATCCGCTTCGAGCTGATCCTGAAGCACACCAATGCCGCCCAGGCCAGCGCGCTCGCCGCCGCCGTCTCCGATCCCAAGAGCGCCAGCTATCACCACTACCTCAGCAACGCCGACTGGAATCGGCAGTTCGCGCCGTCAGACGCCAGCGTGGCCGCGGCCAAGGCTTGGCTCCGCAGCCAGGGCTTCAGGGTCGGCGACGTCCCAAGTAACAGCTTGTACGTCGGCGCCTCCGGCTCGGCCGCCCAGGTCGAGCACGCGTTCGGCACGACCCTCAACGACTACGACTACAACGGCAAGACCTTGCGGGCCGCTTCCAGCGACCTCTCCGTCGGGTCGTCGCTGGCGGGCGTCGTGGATGGCGTCGTCGGTGTCGATGACACCCACGCCTTCGTGAAGCCCAACATCATCAAGGATGGCGCAGCCGCCCCGTCGACCAAGCCGCCGAAGCCTCCCTTCCCTCCCGGTGGCCCCTACCCGCCCAGCACCGGCTTCCGCAACGCCCCGCCGTGCAACACCTTCTATGGCACCGCCAAGGACACCACGGACCCGGCCTACGGCGGTGGCTTCCCGGCCAATCCCCCGTATGTCGTCTGCGGGTACACCCCGCCCAAGCTGCGGCAGGCCTACGGCATCAACACCGCGCTGAATTCCGGCATGGACGGAACTGGACAGACGGTGGCGATCATCGACGCGTACGACTCGCCGACGATCGCTTCTGATGCCCAGAAGTACGCGGCTGCAACGGACGCCGCCCATCCGTTCAAATTGGCCAACTTCACCGACATCAAGCAACCGACCTACGAGGACGGCCAGCCGGCTGCGTTCGGCGGATGTGACGCACCGGGATGGTTTGGTGAGCAGACCCTCGACGTTGAGGCTGTCCACGGCATGGCGCCGGGAGCCAAGATCGTCTATGTCGCCGGACACAGCTGCCAGAACATGGATCTGGACAACGCGCTGAACACGGTTGTTTCCCAGCACCTGGCTCAGATCGTCTCCAACTCGTACGGCAACCTCGGCGAAGTAGTCCCCAAGAGCGACATCAAGTTCTACGACGCCGAGTTGGTGGAGGCCGCGGCCAAGGGCATCGGCGTGTACTTCTCGTCGGGCGACAACGGCGATGAGATCGCCAACCTCGGTGTTCCGAGCCCGGACTTCCCGGCGAGCCATCCTCTGGTCATCGCCGTCGGCGGTACGAGCCTGGCCGTCACCGGCGGCACGAGCGCGACCGTTAACGGCAGCACGTCCGCCGGCGCGACGTACGGCTTCGAAACGGCGTGGATGACCGGCAAGAGTTACCTGTGCACCGCCGCAACGACACCGCTACTGGGGGCCTGCACGGGAGCCCCGGTGAACACGTGGGCGCCACCGGCGCCGGGCTTCCTGGTCTACGGATCCGGCGGCGGGACCAGCCGGCTCTACTCCCAGCCGGCCTACCAGCAAGGGGCCGTTCCGGCGTCGGTGAGCCAGCGCTACGGTCCGAGCCCGATGCGCGCTGTCCCTGATGTCGCCGCCGATGGCGACCCGACCACGGGCATGCTCATCGGACAGACTCAGTTGTTCCCGACCGGCACCTTCTGGGACACCTACCGGATCGGCGGCACCAGCCTCTCCTCCCCGCTCTTTGCCGGGATGATGGCGGTGGCCGATCAGGTCGCTGGATTCGCCCACGGCTTCGCCAACCCGGCGTTCTACAGGCTGACGGGGACGAGTGCCTTCCACGACATCACCGCCAACGGGAAGATCAGCAACGTGCGCGTCGACTTCCTCAACGGGCTTGACGCGTCGGGAGGGACGTTCAATACCCAACGAACGTTCGGCTATCAGGGCCCGGAGACGTTCTGCTCGACCCCGACCGCCTGCATCGTCCGTCCCTTGACGTTGCATGCCACTCCCGGGTGGGACAACGAGACAGGCAACGGCAGCCCCAACGGGTGGGCGTTCCTGAACGCGCTGAAGTAGCGCAACACAGAACCCCGACCAACGTCAGGGGGTGCCGCCCGCACGGGTGGGCACCCCCTGACGCGTCACGCCAGTGAGCGGCCGGTCGCCGTCGGGAGGCTGACGTCCAGCAGGCCGGCGATCGTGGGGGCCCAGTCGGTGGCGCGCGGTGGCTGCGACTGTATGGACCGGCCGATAGCGGCCGCGGCGGGGTGGCCGCCGCCGACAACGGCCACCTGAGCGCGGGTGGTGGCCCCGCCGTGATGGCCGGGTTCGAAGGGGCGGGCGTCGAATCCGCTCGGAAGCCGGAACCTCCGGCCAGGAACCGCCCACACGAGGCGCGCCCCGGGCCAGGCCTCGCCGTGGCCATCGACACCGTCGATACCGTCGAGCCACAACCCGCCCGTCGGGTCGTCGCCCCAGACCACCGCGCCGTTTCCCTCCGGGATGGCGATCAGCGACAGGCCGGCATCGCGCAACGGTCCGTACAGGTCGATCTGGTCGTGGCTGGTCGCCGTCTCCTGGTCGTGGTCGCTGACGACGATGACCACGGTGTCGTCCCAGCGCGGCCGCAACGCCTCGATGATCGTCCCCACGCGGGCGTCGGTCGCGGTGTAGCACGCGGCCGCCTCCGCCGAATCGGGGCCGTGGACGTGACCGGCGGTGTCGGGCTCGTTGAGGTGGCCGACCACGAAGTCGATGCCGTCGTCCGCCAGGGCCGCGAGCAACCGGGGCACCACCTCCTCATCGGCGATGTACCCGTGGCCATCCCTCATCACCGCATCTTCGACGACGCCGTTCGGCGGCCAGTGCTGGTCGCCGGCCGCTGCGCCCATGACGGCGACGAGACACTGATCCCCGACCACCACGGCCGATGAACGACCGGCCGCACCGCACGCGTCGAAGATCGTCGGCACCGCCGGTCCCACCTGGTCGGCCGGCCGGGGCTGGCCGGCAACGACGACCCAGTTCGCCAACAGGCGATGGCCGACGGGTTCGGTGCCGGTCGCGAACGAAGCATGATTCGGATATGTCGCCGATGTCATCACCGATTGCCCAGTCGCCCGGGCGCCCCTGTCGGCCAGCTCGACCAGCCGGGGCGTGACGGCGCGACTGACCCTTCGGTCGGGCAGGCCGTCGATGATCAGGAAGACGACGCGCACTGGCGCCAACCCGTCGAAGTAAGGGACTAGAGCCGGTCGACGATGGCGGCCGCGAACTCCGAGGTCTTGACCTCGGTGGCCCCATCCATCAACCGGGCAAAGTCGTAGGTCACCACCTTGTCGCCGATGGTTGCCTCCAGCGCCCGCACAATGTCCTCGGCCGCCGCCTGCCATCCGAGATGCTCGAACATCATCACGCCCGAGAGCAGCACCGATCCAGGATTGACCTTGTCCTGACCCGCGTACTTCGGCGCCGTGCCGTGCGTCGCTTCGAAGATTCCGTGACCGGTGACGTAGTTGATGTTGCCGCCCGGCGCGATGCCGATGCCACCCACCTGGGCGGCGAGGGCATCGGAGAGATAGTCGCCGTTGAGGTTGGTGGTGGCGATCACATCGAACTCATCCGGCCGCGTCAAGACCTGCTGCAACGTGATGTCGGCGATAGCGTCCTTCACCAGCACCTTGTCTCCCGGCTTGCCGTCACAGTCGTCCCAACCCACGGCCACGTCGGCGAACTCGTCCCGCGTGACCTCGTAGCCCCAGTTGCGGAAGGCGCCCTCGGTGAACTTCTGGATGTTGCCCTTATGAACCAACGTGACGCTCTTGCGACCGTTGGACACGGCGTAGCGGACGGCGGCCCGCACCAAGCGCTTCGAGCCGGTCTCGGAGATGGGCTTGATGCCGACACCCGAGTCGGGACGGATCGTCCAACCGAACTCGTCATGCAGCAACTGGATCAGGCGCTTGGCTTCCGGCGTACCTTCCTCGAGCTCGAGGCCGGCGTAGATGTCCTCGGTGTTCTCCCGGAAGATGACCATGTCGACCTTCTCCGGATGCTTGACCGGGCTGGGCACGCCCGTGAACCAGCGCACCGGTCGCAGGCAGACGTACAGGTCGAGGATCTGGCGAAGGGCGACGTTGAGGGAGCGGATGCCACCACCGATCGGCGTGGTGAGCGGTCCCTTGATACCGATCAAGTAGTCCCGGAACGTCGTCACCGTGGCCTCGGGCAGCCAGTCTCCCGTCTCGTTGAAGGCTTTCTCGCCGGCCAGGACCTCTTTCCACTCGATGCGTTTGCCGTGCTTCTTGGCCGCCGCATCCATCACCAGCTGCGCCGCCGGCCAAATATCGACGCCGGTGCCGTCGCCCTCGATATACGGAATGATCGGCTCGTCGGGGACCGAAAGGGTGCCGTCGGCGGCGGTGGTGATCTTCTGGGCCATGGCCGGATGTTAGTTGGGGAAAGGGTGGTTCAGGCCACCGACGGTTCGAGTCCGAGCTCGGCGTAGATCTCGCGAGTGGCCGTCGAACGATTCAGTGTGTAGAAGTGCAGACCGGGCGCGCCCGCGTCGAGAAGCGCGCGGCAGAGTTCCGACGCCACCTCCACGCCGATGCGGCGTACGGCCTCAGGATCGTCCTCGAAGCCCTCAAATCGAGCAATCACTTCTGCTGGCACGGGCGCCCCCGACATCTCTCCCATGCGGCGCACGTTGGCGAGGCTGGTGATCGGCATGACCCCGGGGACGACCGGCTTGGTCGATCCGAGGTGGCCCAACTCATCCATCATGATCAGGTAGTCGTCGAGCCGGAAGAAGAACTGCGTAATCCCGAAATCAGCGAGTTCGAGCTTGGTCGCCAAGTGGCGGCGGTCGCTCTCGCGGTCAGGTGAGCGCGGATGGAGCTCGGGGTGCGCGGCCACACCGACAGAGAAACCGCCAATGGCGCGGGCCAGCTCGACGAGTTCGATGGCATGTGCCAACTCGGTGTCCGAACCCTCTTCGTCGGTCGGCGGGTCGCCGCCGAGCGCCATGAGGTTCTCCACGCCGTCTCGTCGCAACTCGACCAGGATCTCGGCCAGCTCCAGCCGGCTGTGGGCCACACAGGTCAGATGGGCCATCGGCGTGAGCGTGGTGGTGCGCAGCATGCCAGTCACGAGATCGATGGTGCGCCGCCGCGAGCTCCGTCCGCCTCGGTAGGTCACGGACACGAACGAGGGAGCCAGCGGTTCGAGTTCCCGCAACGATCTCACCAGCGTGGCTTGTTCGGCGTCGCTCTTCGGCGGAAAGAACTCAAAGCTGAACGTCTGGCCGGCGTCCAGCAGGTCACGAATCTTGGCCATGTCCCCGGCAGGTTAGTGCTTCACACAACCTTTCCCCTCCGTTCGGCCGCCTCAACCGTGTTGCGCAGCAGCATGGCGACCGTCGTCGGACCGACACCGCCCAACCGGGGAGTGATCCAGCCGGCCACTTCCGCGCACGACTCGTCGACGTCGGACACGACGCGTTTGCCTTCCCACGTGAGGCCGCCACCGATCACGGCCGCGCCCGGCTTGATGTGGTCGGGTTGAATCATGTTGGGCACGCCCGCCGCACCCACCACGATGTCGGCCATCCGGGTCATGTCGGGCCAGTCCGGCACGCCGGTGTGCACCACCGTCACGGCCGCGTTGGCATCCGGTCGCTTCAGGCCGAGGAGGAGCGACAGCGGCCGGCCGAGGGTGGGGCCGCGGCCGACAATGACGACGTGACGACCGGACACCGGAACGCGGTAGTGCGCGAGCATGGCCTGGATGCCGGCCGGGGTGCACGGCCGCGGCCCCGGCGCGCCGAGGGCCAGCAGGCCGAGGTTGGTGGGGTGCAGGCCGTCGGCGTCCTTGGCCGGATCCATCCGGGTCATCGCCTCGTTGAAGTCGAATCCCTCGGGTACGGGGTTCTGCACGATGAAGGCGTCCACCGCGGGGTCTTCGTTGAATCGGCGGATGGCGTCGAGCAACGCGCCGTGGCGTTCGGCCGGGTCGATGCCGATGTGGAACGACACCATCCCGACGGCTTCGCACGTCTCGTGTTTCTTGCGTACGTAGCCCGCCGATGCCGGGTCGTCTCCGACCAGGATGGTGCCCAGGCCCACCGTGCGACCGTCGACGGCCAGCTTGGCCACCCGCTCCCGCACGTCAGCCAACACCGCGTCAGCCACCGGCGCCCCCGGCATAAGGGTTGCTGTCATATGAGCCTCCGATGGTGCGTAAGGCCGACGGGGTTGGGGTCCCCGTCGGCACCGCGATGAGCGCTTGCGCGAAGAGCCATGATCAGTGCTGGAATTGGCGTTCGCCGGTGAAGACCATGGCCAGTCCGTGCTCCTCGGCGGCGGCGATGACCTCGTCGTCGCGGAGCGAGCCGCCGGGCTGGATGGCGGCGGTCACGCCCGCCGCGGCCACGGCGTCGAGGCCGTCGCGAAACGGCCAGAACGCGTCGCTGGCGGCGGCTCCGCCCTTGGCCCGTCCGGCCGCCTTCTGGACGGCGAGCTCGCCCGGATGCACGCGGTTCTGCTGGCCCGCGCCGATGCCGACCGCCATGCCACCGGCCACCAGCACGATCGCATTGGACTTCGTGTACGCGGCCAGCTTCCAGGCCAGTTCGAGGTCGCGCCACTGTTCCTCGGTCGGCTGCGCCGACGTGACCACCCGCCAGTCGGCCCTGACCGTCTCAAACCGGTAGTTCTCCTGCACGAGGAACCCACCGCTGATCTGGCGCAGATGCAAACGGTCGCGCTCGGGCGACGGCGCGGCCAGTACGCGCATGTTCTTGCGCTTGGTGGCGAAGAGATCCAGCGCCCGCTCGCTGTATGACGGAGCGATGACCACATCCGCCTTGGGGTTGGCCGCCATCTCCGCGGCGAGCTCGTCGTCGACGGGCCGGTTGAGGGCGACAATCCCGCCGAAGGCCGACATCGGATCGCATTCGAAGGCCCGCTCGTAGGCCTCACCGATGCGGTTGGCCACCGCCGCGCCACACGGGTTGGCGTGCTTGATGATGGCCGCGGCCGGCGACTCATTGCCGATGTCGTGCACGAGCAGCCAGGCTGCATCGGCATCGAACAAATTCAGGTACGAGAGCTCCATGCCGCCGTGCTGCACGACACCGTCCCACCAACTCTCCTTGCCGATCTCGCGATAGCGAGATCCCTTCTGATGAGGGTTCTCCCCGTAGCGCAGCTCCTGCGCCCGTTCCAGCGCCAGATGCAACGTCGGCGGAAGCGGATTGACGGCATCGCCGCTATCCTCGTTGAGCGTGTCGAACCAGGTGGCGATGGCCGCGTCGTAGGCGGCCGTACGCGCGAACGCTTTTCGGGCCAGCCGCTGCCTCGTCTCGTCGGACAGTCCGCCTTCGCGGCGCAGCTCATCGAGGACTTGGCCGTAGTCGGCCGGGTCGACGAGGACTCCGACCGAAGCGTGGTTTTTGGCGGCCGCCCGAACCATGGTCGGGCCCCCGACGTCGATCATCTCGATCGACGGCTTGGCCCGGAACGGATAGAGGTTGCACACGACGAGGTCGATGGGCACGATCCCCTGCGCGTCGAGGTCGCGCTGATGCTCGGGCTTGGACCGGTCGGCCAGGATGCCGCCGTGGATAGCGGGGTGCAACGTCTTGACCCGGCCACCCAGCATCTCGGGCGCGCCGGTCACGGCTTCCACCTCGAGGTGGGGGATGCCCGCCTCGGCCAATGCGCGCGATGTCCCTCCGGACGAGATGAGCTCGAAGCCGGCGGCCACCAGGCCCGCGGCCAGCCCGTTCAGCCCGGTCTTGTCGTACACGGAAAGGAGCGCTCTCATCGTCCGGTGAACTCCCTGATGGTTTGCGGGTAGAGGCGTCGCTCCACGGCTTTGATGCGCTCGTGGAGCGTGTCTTCGGTGTCGTCGGCGAAAACCTCAACCGGCGCCTGCGCGAGGATCGGTCCCTCGTCGGTTTCCAGAGTGGCGACGTGCACCGTGCACCCCGTGATCTTGACCCCGGCGGCGAGGGCGTCGCGCACCGCGTGCCAGCCCTTGAAGGCTGGGAGCAGGGCGGGATGGGTGTTGAGGATCCGTGACGGATACGCGTCGTGCACGGCTTGGGCCAGGATCGTGCCGAAGCCGGCCATCACCACCACGTCGACCTCGTAACGCTTGAGGGCATCGACCACCTGGTGGGTGTAGGCGGTCCGGTCGAAGTCCTGCCCGAAGGTGGTCCGCGCCACCAGTTCACTCGGCACGCCGGCCGCCTCGGCCACATCCAGGGCCCGGCACGGCCGGTCGGCGAGCACCACCGCCACCGGTATGCCGTCGGCGAGGATCGCCTCCAGGAGGGTCCCGCTTCCTGACGCCAATACGCCGATACGCATCCGGGCTGCACGCTACCTTCCGTTGACGAGCGGTGGTGGGTGCCCAGGCGTGCGGCGGATCCTTCGTCGCTCCCCCGTGGTGATCTCCACGTACGCCAGTTGCGACCTGGGCAGCGTACTCGGGCGAGGCCTAACGTGAGCGCGTGACCGACGATTTCTCTGCTCTTGACGCCACCCAGCAGGCCGCCCTCGTTCGAAATGGGGAGGTGAAGGCTGTCGAGTTGGTGGAGGCCGCCATCGCGCGGGTCGAGAAGCTCGACCCGGAGCTCAATGCCGTCATCCACCGCCAGTACGACCACGCCCTCGATCGGGCGAGCGGCAACCTGCCCGACGGCCCGTTCACCGGGGTGCCTTTCCTCCTTAAGGACTTTGCCTGCCACGAGGCCGGCCAGCCGTTCCATGAGGGTCTGGCTTTGGCCAAGGAGCTCGGCTTCGTGGAGGACAGCGATACCGAGTTGGTCCGCCGTTTCCGGGCCGCTGGGTTCGTGACCATCGGCCGCACGAACACCCCGGAGCTGGCCATCCTGCCCACCACCGAGCCGGTCGCCTACGGGCCGACGCGCAACCCGTGGGACACGACCCGCTCGACCGGCGGCTCGAGCGGCGGCTCGGCCGCGGCCGTGGCCGCCCGCATGGTCGCGGTCGCCCATGCCAACGACGGTGGCGGCTCCATCCGCATCCCGGCCAGCGAGTGCGGTCTGGTCGGGCTCAAGCCGTCACGGGCTCGTACCACCCTCGGGCCGGAGTTCGGCGACGTCATGGGCGGCCTGGTCTGCGAGCACGTCGTCACCCGCTCCGTTCGGGACACCGCCGCCGTCCTGGACGCCGTGTCCGGAGGAATGGCCGGTGAACCGTACGCGGCCGCCGCTGCATCCGGCCGTTACGGCGACGATGTCGGCGCCGATCCCGGGAAGTTGCGGATCGGCCTGCGCACTACCGCCCCCGGCGGTATGGCCACCACCCAGCCGGAGTGCGTGGCCGCGGCAGAGTCGGCCGGCCGCCTGCTCGAGACACTGGGCCACACGGTCGAGGTGGCCGGCCCGGACGGTCTCGACGAGCCGGACTTCACCACCCACTTCATCACCCAGTGGTCGGCCGGTAACGCCTGGGCTCTGGACTGGTGGTCGCGCCGCCTCGGCGGACGGGTCATCGGCCAAGCCGACGTGGAGCCGCTGACGTGGGCACTGGTCGAGATGGGCCGTTCGTTCTCCGCGCCACAGTGGCTGGCCTCGCGGGAGTGGCTGCAGGCCAACACGCGCCGCATGGCCCGATGGTGGGATGAGGACGGCTTCGACCTCCTCCTCACGCCGACCCTCGCGGAGCCGCCGCCGCTCCTCGGCCAATTCGGCTCGACGCCGGACAACCCGCTCGCCGGACTGTTCCGGGCCGCGGCGCTGGTCCCGTTCACGCCGCCCTTCAACGTGACCGGTCAGCCGGCCATCTCGTTGCCGTTGCACTGGAGCGGCAACGGACTTCCCATCGGCGTCCAATTGGTCGCCGCCGACGGCCGCGAGGATGTGCTCATTCGGGTGGCCGCCCAACTCGAGCAAGCCGCGCCCTGGGCCGATCGCAAACCGCCGGTGAGCGCCTGACGCTCGTTACGCCGCCGTCGCCGACGTCGCCGGCGACGACCTGAACTGGTCGAGAATTGTTACGTCCCACGGTCGAATTTTCGATCAGTTCGCCGACGGAGCGCAGTTCGCCGACGTAGCGCGACGGAGCGCGGCCGCCGTCCCGCTCTACGCGCCGGCCTCGCGAAAGGTGAGGCGGGCGCCGCCGAGATCGCGGGTCAGGCCTCGGGCGGTGTCGCGCACGGCGACGCTGATCAACGGGTTCGGCTCGTTGTCGATCAGGCGCTCGACGGGACCGGTGATGCCGATGGCGCCGACGACGCCGCGGTGGTCGAAGACCGGCGCGGCGATGCCCGCCTCGCCGACGATGGCTTCCTGGTCATCGGTCGCGAAGCCGAACCGCTCGATGCGGGTGAACTCGGCCTCGAGCTCGGCTGCGGAGACGAGGGTCCGGCCGGTGAGCTTGAGGAGCGGCGCGGCGAGAAGCTGGCGCTGGTGACGCGCGTCAATGTTGGCCACGATGGCTTTGCCGAGCGCGCAGGCGTGCCACGGGATGGCGGCGCCGACCTCGAGGATCTGGACCGAGTTGTCCGGACGGAAGACGTGGTGGACGACGAGCACGTCGCTGCCGTTGAGGACGCCGACTCGGACAGCCTCCTGCGTACGTGATGCCAGGGAGTCGGCCCAGAGCAGCGAGCGACCTCGAAGCTCATTGTTCTCCAGGTAGGCGTTGCCGAGTTGGAGGGCGGCGACGMMAAGCCGGTATTTGCCGGTCTCAGGGTCCTGCTCGACGAGTTCGTGGGCCTCGAGGGTGCGCAGCAGGCCGTGCACGGTCCCCTTGGCCAGGCCGACCCGTTCGGACAACTCGGTGACACCCAGCCGGCCGCTCTCCGACGTGAGGGCTCTCAGAATCTGGGCGGCGCGCTCGACCGACTGGATCATCCCGAAACCTCAACGTTCAGTATTGTCGAACCCGATTCGGCATTGTAGAATGAGAGTCGAGCTATGGTCGGCATTGTACTGGTATCCCACAGCAGTCGGTTGGTGGACGGCTTGGCGGAGCTGCTCGCGCAGATCGCCTCGGCCGACGTGCCGATCGCACTGGCCGGAGGGACCGACGATGGCCGGCTCGGCACGAGCGGCGATCGGGTCGCCGCCGCCATTGAGGCCGCCGACCAGGGCGATGGGGTGGTCGTGATACCGGACCTGGGGAGCGCCGTCCTCACCGTGAAGGCGGTGCTCGAGGACGGTGGCGGCCGATCCGTCGTAATGGTGGATGCGCCGTTTGTGGAGGGCGCGGTGGCGGCGGCGGTGACCGCGGCTTCCGGAGCCAAGCTGGATGCAGTCGTTCGCGCTGCGGAGGGGGCTCGCCATGTCGCAAAGCTGTGAAATGACCGTACGGCTCCCCGCTGATCTGCACGCACGGCCAGCCGGCCAGATGGTGCAGGCGGTAGCTCCCTTCGACGCGTCGATCACGGTTGCCTTCGGCTCGCGAGAAGCCGACGCCCGCAGCGTGTTGGCGGTGATGGGCCTGGGGGCGACGGCCGACGGCGCCGTGACATTGCGGGCCACCGGCCCCGACGCGGAGCAAGCGGTGGCGGCGGTGGTGTCGCTGCTCGGCGGACTGGGTCAGGCGAAGACCGAGCTGCAGAGCGCGGTGCAGAGCACGGTGCAGACCCAGCCCTCACGGTAAGTCACTCGGGCAGCGTTCCTGCACGAGTGCCCACACCTCCTCGACTGTGTCAAGCGCCATCGCGTCGCGCGCCGCTCGAGCGCAGGCCGCGAACTCGAGTCGCCGCACCCGCGCCCGCACCTCGTCGATGCACGCCGGCGACACGCTGAGGTAGGTGACTCCCAGGCCGATCAACAGTGGGAGCACGAGAGGGTCAGCACCGGCCTCGCCACATACGCCGACCGGGCGGCCATGGGTACGTCCGGCCCGAACCACCCGGTTGATGAGGGTAAGCATCGATGGATGGGCGGCCAGCGCCGGGCGGCTGGCCGGATCCAGGCGCTTCACACCCAGTACGTGTTCGGTGAGGTCGTTGGTGCCGATGGCGAGGAAGTCCGCCTCGGCAGCGAGTCGGTCAGCGATGAGCGCGGCGGAGGGCACCTCGATCATGACCCCCAGCTCCGGCGCCGGCACGCCAACGGCCGCGGCGGAATCATTGAGGATATCCCGCGCCATGTGAAGCTCGCGCAACGAAGTCACCATCGGCACCAAGATGCGCAGCCGGCACTCCCGCCCGACCGCCAGCGCGGCGCGCAACTGGGCGCCGAGAGCATCCGGTGTGCGCAACAGTGGCGGCAACCCCCGCCCCGCAACACCCCGACCCGTTGCTTCCCTGGCCAGGAAGGCCGGAACCTTGTCACCACCGAAGTCGAGGACTCGGACCGTAACCCGGCTGCCCCCCAACAGCTTCAGCACGGGTTCGAGCGCGGCCCGGTGGGCCGCTTCGTCGGGCCAGTTCGGGGCGTCCAGAAACGGCAGCTCGGTACGGAGCAGCCCGACTCCCTCGACCCCGGCGTCGAGGCCGGCCACCACTTCGGGCGCGGTGGAGACGTTGCAGAACAGTCCCACCCGATGACCGTCGACCGTCTCACACGGCCGGTCGCGCTCCCCGGCGAGGGCGGCACGATGCCTGGCGCCGGCGGCCTGCGCCTCAACGGCATATGCGGTTTGTGAAACGTCGGGGTCGACGATGACCACGCCACGATCCGCGTCCACGATGACCACGGTGCCGTCGCCGACTCCAAGCAGCGCCGAGTCGGCGCCGATGACGAGAGGAAAGCCGAGAGATCGGGCGATTATGGCGGTGTGCGAGTTGGCTCCGCCCCGTATCGAGATGCCGGCGGCAATGGCGGTGGTGTCGAACGCGAGCATCTCGGCCGGCGCCAGATCGTCAGCGACAAGCACGACCGGCCCGTCGCCAGTCACTACCGGCATCGTCTCGCCGTTGAGCACCGCCGCCGCCCGCCGTCCGACTTGGCGTACGTCGGCGGCGCGCTCCGCCAGGTACGGCTCTTGCAGTGCTTCGATGGTCGCGGCGTGATGATCGGCCGCCGCCACCACCGCGTCGGCCGCCTTGGCTCCGAGCTCGACGGCCCGGCGGGCGCCGTCACGAAGCTGTGGGTCTTCTGCGATCAACGCTCCCACTGCGACGATCTCCGCCTCGTCGGAGTGCCCGGCGGACTGCAAGCGGTCGGCCAGCGCCCTGAACTCCTCGGCCACGTGGTCGAAGGCGGCGTCGACATCGAGAGCCGAAGCGGCGCGGCCATGACCGTTGGAGTTGGTACGCCGGCGGAGCACCAAGGCTCGGCCGGTCGCGACACCACCCGATGCCGCCACCACCGGAAACACCGCCGGTGTCATGAGAACGTGCTGTCGGCGACCCGTCGCAGTGCCGCGAATATCAGTGCCGTCGAGGTGGCGCCGGGATCCTGATGGCCCACACTGCGCGGGCCGAGATAGGAGGCCCGGCCCTTACGGGCCTGCAGCGGTATCGTCGCCCGCATACCGTCCTCGGCGGCCAGAGCGGCGGCCTTGATGGCTGCCGCCAGTGGGCTGCCGCCCGCTACCTCGTTGGCCATCGCGGACACGGCCGGCGCAAACGCGTCAACCATCGTCTTGTCGCCTTCGGTGGCCGCGCCCAGCTTTTGCACACCCTCGAGGGCCGCCCGCAACGCCGCGACCAGCTCGGCCGCATCAAATGTCAATGCCGGACCGACCGCCTTGCCGGCTTGGCGGAACGCCGTGCCGTAGAGGGGCCCGGAGGCCCCTCCGACGGACGAGATGAGGGTCGCACCTACCGTGGTGAAGACATCACCGGGACCAGTCAGCTCGGTCTGACCGAGCTTGGCCATCACGGCCGTGAATCCTCGTTGCATGTTGACGCCATGGTCGGCATCGCCGATAGCGGCATCGAGCTGGGTGAGATAGTCCTTCTGGTCGTCAACGGAGGTCGTGATCTCAGCCATCCAACGGCGCACGAAGGTAGCGTCCACGGCCGTACCTCCAGACACAATCGCTCCTAGAGTCCCCATCGTAGTGCCGGTGTCTTCACCGGAGCGTCCCACAGCCTGATCAGCTCGTCGTCGAGCTTGCACACGGTGAGCGAATAGCCGGCCATGTCCAGGCTGGTGATGTAGTTGCCGACCAAGCTCCGGGCGATGTCGACGCCGCGACCGCCCAGGATCCGGGCGACCTCTCCGAAGACCACGTACAACTCGACCAGCGGCGTGCCGCCGAGGCCGTTGACCATGACCAGAGCCTGGTCACCGGCACCCAGGGGATAGTCGTCGAGGACGGCACCGGTGGCCAACTCCGTCAGTTCACGCGCGCTGCCGATCTTTCGCCTGCTCCGTCCCGGTTCGCCGTGAATGCCGACACCGACCTCGATCTCATCGCCGCCGAGCTCGAAGGTAGGCGTCCCGGCTGAGGGCGTCGTGCAGGACGTGAGCGCGATGCCGAAGCTGCGGGACCGCTCGTTGACCTTGCGGGCCACCGCGGCCACCGCGGCCAGATCGGCCCCGCTCTCCGCCAGTGCGCCGGCGATCTTCTCGACGAACACGGTCGCGCCGGTGCCACGCCGGCCGGCCGTCCACGTCGAATCCTCAACGGCCACGTCGTCGTTCACCAACACCGACTCGACCTTGGTGCCGTCGTCGGCGGCCAGCTCTGCGGCCAGCTGGAAGTTCATCACATCGCCGGTGTAGTTCTTCACGATGTGCACGACACCAGCCCCGCCGTCGACTGCCTTAGTGGCGGCCAGCATCTGATCTGGGACCGGCGAGGTGAACACCGCTCCCGGGCAAGCGGCATCGAGCATGCCGAGTCCTACAAATCCGCCGTGAAGCGGTTCGTGACCGGACCCCCCACCCGACACCAGACCGACCTTGCCGGCCCGCGGGCAATCGGCCCGCACCACGATCTGGTTGTCCAAGTCGACGCGGAGGTCAGGATGGGCGGCGGCTAGGCCGGCCAGTGCATCGGTGACCACGTTGTCGGTGTCGTTGATCAGCTTCTTCATGATGGTTCGCTCCTTTGGCCGTCAGCGGACGGCGCCGGCCTCTTCGAGGGCGTGGTCAGGGACAACGATGGCTGCATCGCGCACACTGGTGATCGGTGCGCGGCGGGGATCGGCGATGGCGAGATAGGTAACGGCCGCCAAGATGCCGCCGGCGAACTCTCCCACCAGATAGGTCGGCAGCTGCGACCAATGCACGGTGCCGTTGAAGGCGGCGAGAATGATCATCGGGCCGATCGTGCGCGCCGGGTTGATCGACGCCGATGTGGCCGGGCCGACCACGATGATGATGGCGAACACGGCGAAGCCGATGACCAGGCCGGCGAAGCCGGGAGTGGCCCGCTTGTCGATCACCCCGAACACCGTGAACACCAGGATGAACGTGCCAATACCTTCGGCGAACATTGCCCGCCCCGCCCCGACCGAGGAGGCGTAGGAGGCAACCCCCAACCCGAGTCGTGTGGCCTCCGTGCCGAGCACCCCCACGATGGCCAGAGCCCCAAGCGTCGCGCCAGTCGCCTGGGCGATCACGTAGCCGGGCACCTCCCGCCACGGGAACTTGCCGGTCACGGCCAGACTTAACGTTACGGCCGGATTGATGTGGCATCCGGACACATGGCCCAGGCTGTACACCATCGCGATCACCACCAAGGCGAAGGCAAAGGAGATCATTCCCAGGTCTGCCATCGTAAACGGACTTGTCTTACCGGCCAGATGGAGTGTGGCCGGAACCGACCCCACTCCGATGAACACCAGAAACGCCGTGCCGAATACCTCGGCAATGAGCTTCTGGACAAAGGAATTCTCCTTCATGGCGTCGCGTCGCTCAACGGCCCAAAGGCCTGAGCTACGCGCTCACCCCCCTTCCTGTGCTCGGAGCCTGTTGGCTGTACATCCCCTGTCGAGTGCGGTCGCACCTGACACGTCGCCCGCTGCTGTCGGTATCTGTTCGACGATGACGAACGATGTTCTGATACTGTGCCTTCGTTCGGCTGGTGTCAAGAGAGGGGAAAGGGCGGCGTCATCCCAGCCGGCGCGCGGGTCTTGACCGCCGGCCCCGGGCGTCGACGACCCCCGCCCGGACTCGGTCCCGCTAGCGCAGGCCGGCGACCACGGCGACCATGCGTTCGGCCGCTTCGGTGGGATTCAGAGCCACGAGTGCGCCGGCGGCAGACAGGGCCTCCATCTTGGCCTGCGCGGTGCCCTTCGAGCCGGAGATGATGGCGCCGGCATGACCCATCTTCTTGTCTGGCGGCGCGGTCACGCCGGCGATGTAGGCCACCACCGGTTTGTCCATCTCCTTGGCGATGAAGTCGGCGGCCTTCTCTTCCTCGGTTCCCCCGATCTCACCGATCATCATGACGGCGCGAGTCTCCGGATCGGCCTGGAAGGCGGCGAGGCAGTCGATGAAGTTGGTGCCCGGGACTGGGTCGCCGCCGATGCCGACACACGTGGTCACACCGATGCCCTTCTGCTTCAGCTCATAAAGGGCCTGATACGTGAGCGTTCCCGATCGCGACACGATGCCGACCGGTCCGCCCGGCAGCGCGATCTCCCCCGCGGTGATCCCGATGTTGCACTTGCCGGGACTGATGATCCCCGGGCAGTTGGGACCAAGCAGCCGCGCCCCGGCGTACTGATCGCGCAGGATGTTGTACGTCCGGGCCTCGTCCTGCGCGGGAATCCCTTCGGTGATGCAGACAACGAAGGTCACGCCGGCTGCGGCTGCTTCGATGATGGCGGCCGACGCTGCCTTCGGCGGCACGGAAATGAACGTTGCGTTCGCGCCCGTCTCCGCTACCGCTTGCGCCACGTTGTCGTAGACGGGAATGCCCTCGACGTCCTGGCCCCCTTTGCCCGGCGTCACTCCGGCGACGACCTTGGTGCCGTAGTCGCGGTTGCGCAGTCCGTGGAAGCGCCCCTGCCCTCCGGTCAGCCCTTGCACGATGACCTTGGTGTTCTCGTCAACGAAGATGCTCACGCGCTTGCCCCCTCGGCCAGTTCCACAGCGCGGCGGGCCGCGTCCAACATGGTGGGCCGGGACTCCAGCCGGTCCGACTCGTGGGCTCGCAGGATGGCTCGGCCCTCTTCGGCATTGGTGCCATCGAGGCGGATGACGATCGGCGGGCGGATCTGCACCCGCCCGAGGGCCTGCACGATCCCGTTGGCCACTTCTTCACCGCGGGTGATGCCGCCGAAGATGTTGATGAAGATGGCGCGGACCTTCTCATCGGAGTTGATGACTTCAAGGGCGTTGGCCATGACTTCGGCCGACGCCCCCCCACCGATGTCGAGGAAGTTGGCCGGTCGGCCGCCGACCTGGTTGACCACATCGCACGTGCTCATGGCCAGGCCGGCCCCGTTGGCGATGATCCCAACCTCGCCATCCAGGCCGACATACTGAAGACCCTTTTCCCTGGCCAGCTTCTCTCTGGGGTCGAGATCCTGGAGACCCCGGAACTCTTCCCATTCCGGATGGCGGAAGCTGGCGTTGTCGTCGAGGGTGACCTTGGCGTCGAGGGCGTGGACCCGACCCTCGGGAGTGAGGATGAGCGGGTTGATCTCGACCAGATCGGCATCGCCCTCGACGAAGCAGTGGTAGAGCTTTTGGAGGATGTCGGCGGTCTGCTCTCGGGCCGCCTCGTCAAGTCCGGCGTCATCAACGAGCTTGGCCGCTTGCGCGGGCGACAGTCCAATGGCCGGATCGATGTGCAGGCGGGCAATGGCGGCAGGATCCTCGTCGGCCACCTGCTCGATGTCGACGCCGCCTCTCGCCGACACCAGCCCCAGATGCATCTTCGCCCCCCGATCGAGGGTGAAGCTGGCGTAGTACTCCTTGGCGATGTCGGACGCGTGCTCGATCCAGAGCCGCTTGACGACGTGCCCTTTGATGTCTATCCCGAGGATGGCGCCCGCGTGCCGGCGCACGTCGGATTCGTCAGCCGCCAGTTGGATCCCACCTGCCTTCCCTCGGCCACCCACCTGGACCTGAGCCTTGACGACCACGGGATAGCCCGCCTTCGCCGCCGCCGCGACCGCTTCCTCCACGGTGTCGGCTGTGCCGCCGGCTGACACCGGGAGGCCGAACCGGGCGAAGTACTGCTTTCCCTGGTACTCGAAGAGGTCCACTCACGCGCTCCCGTCGGTGGGCTCGAGCTGGTCGAGGGTCGTCTCGAGCCAGCCGGTTATAGAGGCGATGGACGCCCCTGGTGTGAAAATGCCGCCGACGCCGAGCTCCTTGAGCTTGGGAATGTCGCCATCGGGGATGATGCCGCCCGCGAACACGAGCACGTCGTCCGCGCCCCTGTCCCTGAGCAGGTCGATGACCCGGGGGATGAGGGTCATGTGGGCGCCGGAGAGCAGCGAGAGCCCGACCGCGTCGGCGTCCTCCTGGATCACGGCCTCGACGACCTGTTCGGGCGTCTGATGCAGGCCGGTGTAGATGACCTCGAATCCGCCGTCGCGCAGGGCACGGGCGATCACCTTCGCCCCGCGATCGTGTCCATCCAGGCCAGGTTTGGCCACCACGACGCGGTAATGACGGAGCACGGGGCCAGATACTAAACGGACGCAGGGCGGCGGTAGCGTGGCCGCTGATGTCGACCCAGCCCCCGATGAAGCGCAGTACGGCGATCGTCACCTCGTCCGTACTGGCCGTGATTGCGGCAGTCCTGCTGATCGTCTTTGTTCTGCAGCTCTCCAAGGCAAAGGGCGGAAAGGTTCAGATCGGCGAGTCGGAGTTCAGGATCCCGATCAGCGTGACCCGCCTGGCTCCGGAGGTGGCCAAGGCGCCGCTGCTGTTCCAGGATCCTCGCAACCGCGGCCTTGATGCCTACGTGCAACACCTGGGTCCGGACCCGCATCAAGGTTGGACGGCCTTCGAAGCCCACGCCCCGGGTGCACCTCGGACGTGCCAGGTGCAATGGTTGGGTTCGTCGGCGCAGTTCCGCGACCCGTGCAACGGCACGCTCTACCCGGCCAACGGCACCGGCCTCGTCCACTATGCCGTTCGCATCGACACCACGGATCACCTCATCGTGGACTTCCGCACGTCGATCGGTTCTTCTCCGCCGACGACCGCCGCGCCATGATGGGCGCGTCGCTCAAAGGGCAGCTGCTCATCTCGTCGCCTGCTCTTCACGACCCGAACTTCGACCGCTCGATCGTGCTCGTCCTCCATCACGATGAAGAGGGAGCGGTCGGAGTGATCCTCAACCGGCCCAGCCAGCTGGAGGTGGCCGACGCGCTCCCGCAGTGGGGCCACGCCGCCGCCCCGCCGTCGGTGCTGTTCATCGGCGGGCCGGTGGGGCCGAGCGCGGCCATTTGCCTGGCTCGGCTGCGCACCCCGGACGCTATCGAAGGCTGGCAAGCCGTACTCGGTCCGTTGGGTGCCTTCGATCTGGCCAGCGACCCCGACGAGCTGGCCGAGCAGGTGGAGGGATTGCGGGTGTTCTCGGGATACTCGGGATGGGGTCCCGGTCAGCTAGAAGGCGAACTCGAGGTCGGAGCGTGGCTGGTCGTCGACCCCTCGCCCGACGACGCCTTGTCTTCCGATCCGAACGGGCTGTGGCGCACCGTGCTCCGCCGTCAGGGCGGGCGGCTGGCCCTGTTGGCCGCCTTCCCGACCGACCCTTCGCTCAACTAGTCCGGGGTCGGCGGTCGACCGGTCGGCTCAGCTGTCGGCCGGCTCAGCTGACGGTGAACGAGACCTTGCCCTCGATCGGTGTCTTCAGCGGGGCGCCGGTGCTGTCCACCGTGACCGCCCACACGGTGTGCCGGCCCGAAGTCAGGCCAGTGACGCAAAGGGTCAGGCTGGCCGCCGTCAGCGACCCGAAGTCGGCGGCGGTGGCCGGGCCGCTGGCGGGGGGGCGATCGAGGAAATAGCTGATCTGGGCGGGCGTAGGCGGAGGGGCGGTCGTGGTCGGGCCGGCGGTGGGGCTCGGCGATCCGGCCGCCGGTGTCGCCGCGTTCGTGGTGGTCGTCGTGGTCGTGCTCGGCACCGTGACCTCGCCCTTGGCCGACAGGGTCGCCATCCCAGGTGCCACGACGGGCAGGTTGAACCCGGTCGGCGAGACGGTGACTTGAGCGCCCGGGCACGCCGGCGCACTCTGGTCCACGGCCATGCCGAGCCCCGGCGGTCTCACCTGGACCGTGGCCGTCTGTGCCCCGTCCCCGAGCCGCGCGTTGGTGCCGTCGGCCAGCGTCACGGTGAGGCGGTGGGGCCCCAGATCTTCTCCTCGCAAGGTCAGGCTGGAGTCCGAGGTGTGGACGATGCCCGCGGCATCGCGGTCGGTCGGGATGGCCGTGCCAGGGACGGGCGGGTCCTGATTGTCGAAGACGACGTAGTGGCCGGTGTGGCCGCTGCCGTCGCCGTTGGCCGGCCGGATGGTGATGCCCGACGAGGCCAGGCTGACTTTGATCGTGGTACCGGTCACCTGCGGGGGATTGGCGAAGGAAGCGGTCGGCGACCCTTCGCCGGCCGACACCACGTTGTCGTTGTTGCCACGGCATGCCGCCCCGGTCAAGATGACCACGCCCAGGATGGCGACCAGCCGACAACTCGATCTCCCCGTCACGGGACGTGTTTCTACCATCTCGGCGCGCTACGCCGAGAGCCGGGCCGCCGGGTCAGGCTCGCTTGAGTGGGGCCAGGGAAAGCATCAGCCACTTCTCGCCCAGGCCGGGGAACCGGACCAGGGCCTTGTCGCCCTCTCGGGACAGTTCCAGCACCACGCCTTCGCCCCACTTGCCGTGGACGACATCGTCGCCCTGGCGCAGCCCGAGCTGTTCCGCCCCGCTGGTCCGCACCGGGGTGGCCATACGCCCCCGGATGGCGGCCTCGACGATGCGGTCGCGGCCCTGGGGCGAAGTCCCGCCGCCGAACCCGGTCCCACCGCCGCCACCGCCGGCCCCGAGCCCGCCGGCCCCGGACCCGCCGCCGGCCCGCCGGCTGCGGCCACCCTCGACCAGTTCCATCAAGTGCTCAGGGATCTCCCGCAGGAAACGGCTGGGCGGGTTGTACTGAGTCTGGCCCCACAGAGACCGGCACCAGGCGTTGGTGAGGTACAGGCGCTTCTGCGCCCGGGTGATTCCCACGTAGCAGAGCCGCCGCTCCTCCTCCAGCTCGTCCGGATCGCCCAACGAACGCAGATGCGGGAACACGCCCTCCTCCAACCCGATCAGGAAGACGGCCGGAAACTCGAGCCCCTTGGCGGTGTGCAGGGTCATCAGTACGACCTTGGACTCATCGCCGTCGATTTCGTCGGCATCCGCGACCAGGCTCACATCGGCCAGGAAAAGGTCGAGGTCCTCGTACTCGCGCGCCACGCCGACCAGCTCCTGGATGTTCTCCACCCGGCCGGCCGACTCCACGGTGTGCTCCGCCTCGATCTCGTGGAGGTAGCCGGTGCGGTCGAGCACGCGCCCGAGAAGCTCGGCCGGAGGCAACGCCGAGGATCGAAGTTCGTCGAGGAGCCCGGTGACATCGCGGATCCCGCCCAGCGCCTTGCCCGTGACCCCGGCCCGCTCCGCGTCGGTCAGGGCATCGGCAAACCTGACACTGTGCGCCGTCGCCCACGCGTCGAGTCTGGCCACCGACGTGTCGCCCACGCCGCGGCGGGGCACGTTGACGATGCGTTTGATCGAAACCTCGTCGGCTGGGTTCGCCACGGCCCGCAGGTAGGCGAGCAGATCCTTCACTTCCCGGCGGTCGTAGAACTTGGTACCCCCCACCACCTTGTACGGCACGCCGCGCCGGGTGAGCTCCTCCTCGACTGCTCGGCTCTGGGCGTTGGTGCGGTAGAAGACCGCCGAGTCGCCCCACCGGAAGCCGTTATGACGCAGGCGCGTCAGCTCCGTGGTGACCCAAGCGGCCTCGTCGTGCTCATCCTCGGCGTGATAGCGGCTGATGAGCTCACCGCCCACCTCTTCGGTCCATAACGACTTCGGCTTGCGCATGGCGTTGTTGGCGATGACGGAGGTGGCCGCGTCGAGGATCGTCTGCGTGGACCGGTAGTTCTGCTCCAGGACCACGACGGTCGCGGCGGGAAAGGCGTCCTCGAACTCCAGGATGTTGCGGATATCCGCGCCGCGGAACCGGTAGACACTTTGATCGGAATCGCCGACGACGCAGACGTTGCCGTGGCCTCGGCCGAGGAGCAGGATCAGCTCGTTCTGGGCCCGGTTGGTGTCCTGGTACTCGTCGACCAACACGTGCTTGAAACGCTGCTGGTATCGAGCCAGCACGTCCGGGCACGCCTCGAACACGTTGACGGTCACCATCAACAGATCGTCGAAGTCCATTGCCGACGCGGCCAACAACCGGCGCTGATACTCACGGTAGACATCGGCGATCTTGCGATCGTAGGGACCCCGGGCCCGGGCCTGATCGGCGAAGCGCTCGAAGTCGACCAGTTCGTTCTTGGCGGTGGAGATGATGCTGTTGACAGTGCGGGGCGGGAATCGCTTGGCGTCGAGGTTCAGATCGCGGATGACATAGCCGGTGAGGCGAACGGAGTCGGCCTGGTCGTAAATGGTGAAGCTGGACTTGTAGCCGAGGCGTTCGGCGTCCTTGCGCAGGATGCGCACACACGCCGAGTGAAAAGTCGAGATCCACATCCGCTGCGCCACCGGCCCGACCAGCGCCGCCACCCGCGACTTCATCTCGTCGGCCGCCTTGTTCGTGAAGGTGATGGCGAGAATCTCGAAGGGCGACACCCGGCTCTCGGCGATGAGCCAGGCGATCCGGTGGGTCAGGACCCGCGTCTTGCCCGACCCGGCGCCGGCGACGATCAGCAACGGGCCGCCCGGGTGGATCACCGCCTCCCGCTGCACCGGGTTGAGGCCGGCCAGCAGGTCGGGGGCGAAGTCCTCGGGCACGATGTGCGCGCTCATTCCCACTCGATGGTGCCGGGCGGCTTGGACGTGATGTCGAAGGCCACCCGGTTCACGCCTGGAACCTCGTTGATGATGCGAGAGGAGAGGCGCTCGAGGACGTCGTAGGGCAGGCGGGCCCAGTCGGCGGTCATGGCGTCGTCGCTGGTAACGGCCCGGATAACGATCGGATAGGCGTAGGTCCGCTCGTCGCCCATGACCCCGACGGTATGCACCACGGGGAGGACGGCGAAGCTCTGCCACAGCTCCCGGTACAGTCCGGCCCGCCGGATCTCCTCGGTGACGATGGCGTCGGCCGCCTGCAAGATGGCCACCCGTTCCGGCGTGATCCCTCCGATGATCCGCACCCCCAGCCCCGGCCCTGGAAACGGCTGGCGCCACACGATCTCTTCCGGCAGCCCCAACTCCTCGCCCACCAGACGCACCTCGTCCTTGAACAAGTTGCGCAGCGGCTCCACCAGTTCAAACTGCATGTCCTCGGGCAGACCCCCGACGTTGTGGTGGGACTTGATCCTCGCCGCGTCCTTGGTCCCGGATTCGATGATGTCCGGATATAGCGTGCCCTGGACCAGGAAACGGGCGTCGGAGAAATCGGCGGCCACTTCCTCGAACACCCGGATGAAGGTTTCGCCGATGATCTTCCGCTTGCGTTCCGGATCGATGATGTCATTGAGGGCCTCGAGGAAGCGGTCGGCCGCCTTGACGTGGACGAGGTCGATGTCGAACTGCCGCCGGAACGTGTCCTCCACCTGATCGGCTTCACCCGCTCGGAGCAGTCCGGTGTCGACGAAGACACAGGTCAGCTGGTCGCCGATGGCCTTGTGGACGAGCGCGGCGGCCACAGCCGAATCGACGCCGCCCGAGAGGCCGCAAATGACCTTCTCCTCGCCCACCTGGGAACGGATGAGTTCGACCGACGAGTCGATCACCGACGTCATCGTCCACGTCGGCCGGCATCCGGCCACCTCGTAGAGAAAGCTCTTCAGGATGTCCTGACCTCCGGCCGTGTGCGCCACCTCGGGGTGGAACTGCACGCCGTAGATCCGCCGCTCCGCGTCCTCTAGAGCCGCCACCGGGATCTCGGGACTCACGGCCGTGGCCCGGAAGCCCACGGGAACCTCGGTGACCGAATCGAAGTGACTCATCCACACATCGAAAGTCGGCGGGACCTTGGCAAACAGCAGGGAGCCGGCGCCGATCGTGGCATCGAGCGGCGTACGCCCGTACTCGCCCTTCCCGGTCCGGGCCACTACCCCGCCCAGCTGCTGGGCGACGAGCTGCGCGCCGTAACAGATACCGAGCACCGGGACCCCCGTCTGGTAGATCTCCGGGTCGAGTCGAGGCGCTCCGTCCACGTGGACCGACGCCGGACCCCCAGAGAGAATGATGGCCCGGGGCCGGCGGGCGAGGAGCTCGGCCGCCGATATGGAATGCGGCACGATCTCCGAGTAGACGTGGGCCTCCCGCACCCGGCGAGCGATCAGTTGCGCATACTGGGCCCCGAAGTCGACGACGAAGACGGTGTCGAAGTCGCTCGCTGCAGCGGCCATCGCGCTAATGGCCCATGCCGATGCCTTGCGAGCGCTGCAGCGACTTGCCCTCGGTCATCAGCGCGGGGGCGACCATGACTTCGGCCTTCTGGAACTCCTTGACGGTCTCGTATCCTGTCGTCGCCATCGAGGTCCGCAACGCCCCGAACAGATTGAGGCGCCCGTCGTTTTCGTGGGCCGGGCCGATGAGGATCTCCTGGATCGATCCGCGTACCGCCGTCTTCACCCGGGCGCCCCGGGGCAGCGTCGGGTGGAAGGTGGCCATACCCCAGTGGTAGCCCTTGCCCGGCGCTTCGTGGGCGGCGGCTAGCGGGGAGCCGATCATCACTGCATCGGCCCCGCAGACGATGGCCTTGGCGATGTCGCCACCGGTGGCCATGCCGCCGTCGGCGATGACGTGAACGTACACACCGGTCTCGTCGAGGTGCTGGGCTCGGGCGGCACGGGCGTCGGCGATCGCGGTCGCCTGAGGTACTCCGATGCCGAGGACACCGCGGCTCGTGCACGCGTGGCCGGGGCCGACGCCAACCAGGATCCCTACTGCGCCCGTACGCATCAGGTGAAGTGCGGCCTGATAGGACGCGCATCCGCCGACGATCACCGGCAGGTCGAACTCCCGGATGAACCGCTTCAGGTTAAGTGGCTCCACCGTGCGCGACACGTGCTCGGCCGAGACCACCGTGCCCTGGATCACAAAGAGGTCAAGCTCGGCTTCGATGAGGATGTTGGCGTAAAGGGCGGTGCGTTGCGGCGTCAGCGACGCACACGAGACGACGCCTGCCTCATTGATTTCGCGGATGCGCTGGCCGATTAGCTCCGGCTTGATCGGCTCCGAGTACATCTGCTGCATGCGCGCCGTCGCCTTGTCGGTATCAAGCTGGGCGATCTCGTCGAAGAGGGGTTCGGGGTCCTCGTACCTCGTCCACAGCCCTTCCAGGTTGAGGACGCCCACACCGCCCAACCGGCCGACCTCGATGGCCGTCGCCGGGCTGACCACCCCGTCCATCGCCGACGCCATCAGCGGCAACTGGAAGCGGAAGGCGTCGAGCTCCCAGGAGATGTCGACATCCTCCGGGTCGCGGGTCCTCCGGCTCGGGACGATGGCGATGTCATCGAATCCGTACGCCCTGCGTCCGGACTTGCCTCGTCCGATCTCGACCTCGGCCACCCTGGTCACCCCATATCCGTCGCGCGCCCTGGAAACATACGAGTTTAGTTCCCTGGGGCAGGCAGGCGGTGCAGCCTCAGGCGGGTCAATGGCGGGGAGACAGCAAGCGCAGCACCTGCTTAGCCATGGCCGAGTTCATCTCGTAGAGCACCGAATTCCTGGCTTTCTCCACGCGCTTGAGGACGTCACCCTCGGTTGCATCGGACAAGGCGTCGAGACCGGCGATGACGGCGCGGCGAGTGTTGTCCGTCGCCTCGTAGCCCATGCGGGTGAGCGCCTTCACCACCTCGCTCCGCGCGACCGGTCCGGGGGCGGCCTGGGCGATGACGGTGAGCGCGTCCTTGGTCAGCTCCGATGCCCGCGCCACCGCTTCGGGCAGGTCGAGATGCTCTTCCTGGCCGTCGACCGATGCCAGCCAGCGGCGCACCTTGCGGACGATCTCGTCGTGGGTTTCGCCCTCGAAACTCAGCTGCACCACCCCACCAGGCTACCGTCGGCGGGTGCGCGGCACCGGGACAATCGTCAACGTGCTGAGCGTGCTGGCCGGCAGCTTCGCCGGCCTCCTGGCCGGGAATCACCTCACGGACCGGATCCGAACCACCTTGCTCCAGGGGATCGGCCTCGTCGTTCTCGTCATCGGCGTATCCGACGCCGGTATGTCCAGGAACATCACGTTCCCGCTCGTGTCCATCGTGCTCGGGGGCGCCATCGGCGAGCTGATTCAGTTGGAAGAACGGCTCAACGGAGTGGGCGAGCGGGTCCAGCGGCTGGCCCGCCGGACATCGGGACCCTCGACGTTTGTCGACGGGTTCGTGACCACCAGCCTGCTGTTCTGCATCGGACCTCTGACGATCCTCGGGTCGATTCAAGACGGCCTCGGCCGCGGCGCCCAGACCCTCATCGTCAAGTCGGCGCTGGATGGCACGGCCGCCCTGATCTTCGCCTCGACCCTTGGCATGGGTGTGGCCTTCTCGGCGGTCACTGTGCTGGTGGTCCAAGGCACCCTGACGCTCGCCGCGTCCGGCGCAGACGCCATCCTGACCAGACGCATGATCGACGAATTGACAGCCACCGGCGGCATCATCATCCTCGGCCTGGCCTTGCGGCTGCTCGACCTGAAGTCGATCCGGGTGGCGTCCTTCCTCCCCGCCCTGCTCCTCGCCCCCATCGGTGTGGCCCTCTTCGCCAAGTAGGGGCCGGGCCGGCTTCAACCCGAAGAGGCAGACAGATTGGTCGCCGCGGGCAGCCAAATTGTCTGCCACCTGGCCCCCGCCAGTCTTCGTCCGGGCAACCCCGTCAGCCAGGCACCACCGTCACCAGGTCGAGAAGTTCTCTGAGCATGCGGCCGGTGGCGCCCCAGACCACGTCCTCGCCGAGGGCGAAGAAGTGCACGGCCCGCTCCCCAACCTGGTCCAGCTGCCACCGCTCTTCCCAGTAGACGCCGTCGGCCAGCAAGTCGACCAGGGCCACGTCAAAGGCCAATTCCACTTCCGACGGATTGGGGCGAAGGACGGGCCGCCCGGCCACCGTCCCCACGAACGGCGTGATCACCGCCTGGCTCGACAGTGTCGCCAGCGGAGAGAGCTCACCGATGATGTCCACGCCGGCCGGGTCGAGGCCGATCTCCTCGGCGGCCTCGCGCAGAGCCGCGGACAGGGCCTCCTCGCCCGGCTCGATGCGGCCACCGGGGAACGACACCTCACCGGTGTGGTTGCGCAGGTGGGCCGCCCGCCGGGTGAGGACGATGCGAGCCTCGTGAAATTCCTCGAACAGCACCGCCAGCACCGCGCTGGGCCGGGCCGTGCTGACCGGCAGACCCTGGTGGGCTTCGGGATCGAGCACCCAGCCGGGCGGCGAGTGGGGCCAGGCCGGACCGGTCCGGTCCATGGCCGCCCGCACCCGAGCCAAGGTGATCCCCTGGCGGACTTCGACGGGTAACGTCGCCCAGCTCGGAGCGGGGCCCGGCCGGCTGTTGGCCGGACGGGGGATGACCTGTCGTACGGGACTCACACGGCGGCCAGGCTGGCCAATCGGTCCTCGATGCCGGCCTCCTTCAGGCACTCGAGCACCGTGGCCGGGCCAATCTCGGCCCGCTCCCACGCCATCCACGGGTCGGTGAGGGCCGGCTCGGCCAGGCCCTCGAGCACGTCACGAATGCCACCCTTTTTCAGGTTGCTCACCACCTGCCCCGGCAAGACGTCGTCGCGCGCCCAGGCCCTCCAGAAGTCCAGCAGCTTCGAGGGGTCAGGGGGCGGTCGATCCATGGACAGACACTATTCGGCCAGACTTCCGTTAATGGCCGGCTACAGCGGAACTCCTCTCGCCGCCAAACTGGGCATCAAGCCCGAGGCGCGCGTCGCTCTCGTGAACGCGCCAGACGGCTTCGACCAGGTCCTCGCCCCGCTTCCGCCGGGCGTGACCGTCCTGCGTCAACTTCGCGGCCCGCTCGATGTCATCGTGGCGTTTGTGACCAGGAGGGCCGAGCTGGAGCGCCGCCTCCCCGCCCTGCGGGCGGCGCTCGCCCCGGCCGGCGGTCTCTGGGTGGCCTGGCCCAAGCGAGCCTCCAAGGTGCCGACGGACATCACCGAGGACGTCATCCGCGACGTAGCTCTGCCAACCGGATTGGTCGACAACAAGGTGTGCGCAATAGACGAGACGTGGTCCGGCCTACGCCTGGTCATTCGCCTGGAGCTTCGGCCCGCCAAGCCGCGCCGAACCAGCGCCCCGAGCAGTCGCCGGAACTGAGCAGTCGCCGGCGCTGAGCTACCGTGCCGCCTCATGGTGGCCATCAGCGGTGACGTGGAAACCGGCTTCGGGATCGTGCGCGACGCGTTCGCTCACAACTTCGAGACATACGGCGAACTGGGAGCGGCCTTCTGTCTCCATGTGGACGGACGGAAGGTCGTTGACATCTGGGGCGGAGTAGCCGACCGGGCCACGGGTGCGCCGTACTCGGAGGACACTTTGCAGCTGGTCTTCTCGACGACCAAGGGGGCGACGGCCATCTGTGCCAACCGCCTGGCCGAACGCGGCTTGCTCGATGTGGATGCCCCGGTAACAAAGTACTGGCCCGAGTTCGGGGAGGCCGGCAAAGACACCATCCCCGTCCGCTGGCTGCTGTGTCACAAGGCCGGGCTTCCCGTCGTCGACGGCACGATGTCCCTCGAGGAGGCGCTGGCCTGGGATCCCGTGATCCGTGCCCTGGAGAAACAGCCCCCGATCTGGGAACCGGGCACCGCCCACGGCTATCACGCCACGACCTATGGGTGGCTCATCGGCGAGGTGGTGCGGCGCATCAGCGGGACGACGGTTGGTCAATTCTTCGCCGCGGAAGTCGCCGAGCCCCTCGGTCTCGAATTCTGGATCGGGCTCCCCGACGAGCAGCAACACCGCTGCGCTCCGCTGGTAGAGGCCGAACAACCGACGGACGAGGCCAGCCTGGCCCTCATGGCCAAATTCGTCGGTCCCGACACCCTCACTGGACGGGCGCTGGTGGCACCCGGCGGGGCGTTCTCGGAGAGGGGAGTCTGGAACCGGCCGGAGCTACGGGCTGCCGAGATCCCGGCCGCCAATGGGGTTACCAACGCTCGCTCGCTGTCCCGCATGTACGCGGCGGTGATCGGCGAGGTGGATGGGGTCCGGCTGCTCACGGACGCCCAGATCGCCGCCGCCACCGAACGACAGACCTACGGGCCCGACAAGATCCTGTTCTTCGAGACGTCCTTCGGGCTTGGCTTCATGCTGTCCTCGGCGTTCTCTCCATACGGCGGTCCCAGGAGCTTCGGACACGCCGGCGCAGGAGGTTCTCTCGGCTTCGCCGACCCCGGGACCGGGATCGGGTTCGGCTACGTCATGAACCGGATGATGCAGAACCTCTCCGGCGATCCCCGCACAATCGGTCTGGTGAACGCCGTGTACCAGGCCGTCGGCAGCGCGTACCGGGTTGGTTAGCGGTCAGGAGTGGCTGAGGATCAGGGGCCTGGCGGTCGCCCCGACGCCCAGCGCCCACACCCGGCTTCCGCCGGCGTTCGCCGCCGCCGCGTAAAGGCTGGCGGGGACCGGGGTGGAAGCGGTGCTGCTCCACCTGCTGCCGTCCCAGTGGAGGAGCAAATTGCTGGCCTGCGTCCCGTGGTACTGGGTCCCGAACGCCCAGAGGTCGTTGGCGGAGCGAGCCGCGGCCGCGGTGAATGTCGGGTAGGTGACACCCTGAACCGGTGGCATGAACGTCCACGAGACCCCGTCCCAGTGCTCGACGAGAGCGGTCCCGCCGGACTGGCCAAAGGCCCAGGCGTTCGTCCCCGAGAGGACGGTCATCGCGCTGACAGTCGGGCTGCCGTTGGCGGGTTTGGCCATCGCCACCACGCTCCAGGCGGTGCCGTCGTAGTGCAAGGAATAGATGTCGTCGGTGTACGAGGGCGTCGTGTAGGTGCCGACCGCCCAGATGTCGGGCCCGCTCGAGCTCACGGACGTCACCCGGTTGCCAACGGTGTTGGACGGGTTCGGTTGCGGGATGGTGACCGCCGTCCACGCCCCGCCGTCCCAGTGCTCGACCATCCCGTTGGTACTGACGGCCCACGCGTTGGTGGGGCTGAGATCGGCCACTCCGGCCATCCGCCCGAGGTTGACCCCTGTGGTCGCCGACCACGTGGTGCCATTCCAGTGCTCGAACAGGGAGTTGTTGCCGCGGTAACCGCCGGCGCGGGTGAACCCGACCGCCCAGGCATCGGTCGCGCTGCTCGAGCTCACCCCGAATAGGCCGGCCACGGTTCCGTTTACGTTCGCCGTGGGGACCATGGACCACGCGCTGCCGTTCCAGTGGTAGGAGATCGGCGGCGGCGATGCGGTGCCCGCCCCGCCGAAGGCGTTGCCCACCGCCCAGGCGTCGTTGTTGGTCAGCGCCCATGCGGCGTAGATGACGGCGTTCGTGTTCGTCGGCGGCGTGCTCGCAACCATCCAGCCCGTCCCGGCCAGTGCGGTGGGTCCCACGAATAGAGCACCAACGGTGACGGCAACCGGTGTGCCCCAGCGCAGCGGCTTCCGCATCGGGCGTCCTCCTCGTCTGGTCCGGCCAGGGACACATAGATGGCTCTGCTGGTGACCTACGTCCCGGAGCCTCGAAGAGATTGCTCGGTCGTCCAAGCCCGCTCTGACAGGATGGGTCGGTGGTAAGCAAGGCTCGCCTCGAGGCCCTGAGCGACGGCATCTTTGCCATCGCCATCACCCTGCTCGTCCTCACCATCACGCAGCCGGGCGACTTCCACAAGCTGGCGACGGAGCTGGCGAATCTGTGGCCGTCGCTGGCCGCCTACGTCGTGAGCTTCGCGGTGATCGGGATCATGTGGCTCAACCATCACACGCTCTTCACTCACTTCGAACGAATCGATCGAGGGCTCTTCTATCTCAACCTCCTCTTGCTGATGACCATCGCATTCATCCCCTACCCGACGGGCGTCCTCGGAGAGGCGTTGCGCAAAGGGCAAGGGGCGCGCACGGCCGCGGTGTTCTACAGCGCCACGATGGCCATCAATGCGTATGCGTGGGGCGCGTTGTGGCTCTACGCCTCGGTAGGGCGGCGGCTGCTGCACGAGTCCTTCCCGGAGGGCGAGCGACGCATCGCCACCCTGCTGTTCACCTCCGGCACCCTCGCCTACACGGTTTCAGTGGGCATCGCCTTCGTCAACGCTTATGCGTGCCTTGCGTTCCACGCCGCCATCGCCGTGTTTTATGCGCTCGACCCCGTCTCGCGGCGAACGGCGCGAAGCGCGTAGGCCGGAGTCAGCCGCCCGTGGTCGGAGGCGCGGTCGTCGGGAGTCCGGGTGGCCTCGCGTCGAAGCACGGCATGTTCGAGGCCAGCTTCTGTGTGGGACCGATCTCGCCGAGACCCATGCCGGACCCGGACCCGGCCGTGTCCGGATCGGACACTCGGACATCGCATGCGGTGGCGGGAGCGGCGATCGCATAGAAGCGGGACTTCGGAAAGCTGGCCTCGGCAGCGGTGTCGATGGTGACGTTAAGGCCGACCGAGGTGACCGTCACCCGGCGTACGGCGGCGTCGACCTCGCCGAAGACGAAGATGACACCTGCGACGAGAACCCAGTTCGGACGGTCGCAGCCGTTGCGATTGCCGTCGCTGTGTTCGCCCTTGAATGCGAGTTCGGCACAGGCCATCCGTTGATCTTCGGGGCCGAGGGGATACCCGGCCGGAACGAGCGCGGTGAGGGTCCACTGGTCGCCGCCGACGGACCCGGTCTGGACCTGGTGACGGGTCATGTCCGGCGCCACCTGCCCGGTGCGGGCGAGCACATCGGTTTCGATGGTGAGTCGATGCCACGTGGTCGCGTCGACGGGCCGGACGTCCTGGGCGACGTGGTTGAGGGTGGCCACGTCGATCGGATCGCGGACCTGGACGGTGATGGCGAAGCCGGGGCGTTCCTCCCACCAGAGCGCGTGGCCATAGACCTGCCCGGTGTCCATGAGCGCGACGAGCGTGGCCTGGTGGCTGCGGATAGTCGTGGCGGTACCGGCTCCCAGTCCAAGTCGGGCAACGCTGGCGGTCGGCATCGTCCTCACACTCAGCCCATCACCGGCCTGGTCGCCCGCCGACCCGTAGCCGGCGCCGTGCAACTTCGACACCTTGTCGTCGGCGGCGGTGACGAGCGAGTACCCGGACGGAACCCAGCCCGCCACGTAGTAGTCGCTGGTCGACGTGACCGGCCCAGACGGCACCGGGCCAGCCGTGCTCCCGCTCCCGCACGCGGCGGTCGCAACGATCGACAACGTGAGCATCACCCGGGCGGCGGTGCCTCGGACCACAACACAGCATGACCGAGAAACCGCATCGAAGGGCGCGGGCTGTCTCACCGCAAAAGCAAACGGCCGGACCCGTAGGTCCGGCCGTCGCACACATCTGGAGGTGGGGGAGCTACATCATCCCCATTCCGCCCATGCCACCCATGCCACCCATTCCGCCGCCGCCCGGCATGGCCGGCATGCCCGAGCTCTTCTCGGGCTTTTCGGCCACGAGGGCTTCGGTGGTGAGCAGCAAGCTGGCGATGGACGCCGCGTTCTGCAACGCGGAGCGCGTCACCTTGGCCGGATCGATGACACCGGCTTTGAACAGATCCTCGAACTCGCCGGTGACGGCATTGAGTCCGATGTTCCCGGTCTCACGCTCGGCCTGCTGGACCATGACCGCACCTTCGAGTCCGGCGTTGCTGGCGATCCACTTCAGTGGTTCCTCCAGCGCCTTACGGACAATGGAGGCACCAGTGGCCTCGTCGCCGGACAGCTTGCCGAGGAGGGCGTCGATGGCCGGACGGGAGCGGATAAGGGCGACGCCGCCGCCGGCGACCACGCCCTCTTCGATGGCCGCGCGAGTGGCGGACAACGCGTCCTCGATGCGGTGCTTTTTCTCCTTCAGCTCCACCTCGGTGGCGGCGCCGACCTTGACCACGGCTACGCCACCGGAGAGCTTGGCCAGCCGCTCCTGTAGCTTCTCGCGGTCCCAATCGGAGTCCGTGTCCTCGATCTCCCGCTTGATCTGGGCGATGCGGCCCTTGACGTCTTCGGGCGATCCGGCCCCTTCGATGATGGTGGTGTCGTCCTTGTTGATGACCACCTTGCGGGCATGACCGAGCAGGTCGAGGGTGGCGTTCTCCAGCTTCAGGCCGACCTCTTCGGAGATGACCTGGCCACCGGTGAGGATGGCGATGTCCTGGAGCATGGCCTTGCGACGCTCACCGAAGCCAGGCGCCTTGACCGCGGCGGAGTTGAACGTGCCCCGGATCTTGTTGACGACGAGCGTGGCCAGGGCCTCGCCCTCGACGTCTTCGGCGATGATGAGGAGAGGCTTGCCCGACTGCATGACCCGCTCGAGGACGGGGATGAGGTCGTGGACGGCGCCGATCTTCTGGTTGGCGATCAGGACAAAGGGGTCCTCGAGCACCGTCTCCTGACGCTCAGGATCGGTGACGAAGTACGGGGACAGATAGCCCTTGTCGAACTGCATGCCCTCGGTGAAGTCGAGCTCCAGGCCGAAGGTGTTCGACTCCTCAACGGTGACCACGCCGTCCTTGCCAACCCGGTCGATGGCGTCGGCGATGACCTCGCCGATCGAGGCATCCGCGGCAGAGATAGAGGCGACCTGAGCGATTTCGCTCTTGTCGTCGATCTCCTTGGACTGACTCCTCAGAGCCTCGACGACCGCGGCTACGGCAGCGTCGATGCCCCGCTTCAGGGACATGGGATTGGCACCGGCGGCCACGTTGCGCAGACCCTCGCGCACCAGCGCCTGGGCCAGGACCGTCGCGGTCGTGGTTCCGTCGCCGGCCACGTCGTTTGTCTTGGTGGCCACTTCCTTCACCAGCTGCGCACCCATGTTCTCGAACGGGTCCTCCAGCTCGACCTCGCGGGCGATGGTCACCCCGTCGTTGGTGATGGTGGGAGCACCGAACTTCTTGTCGATCACCACGTTGCGGCCCTTGGGCCCGAGTGTGACCTTCACGGCGTCAGCCAGCTTGTTGACACCGGCTTCCAGGCCCCGACGGGCCTGGTCGTCGAACTTGATGATCTTTGACACTTACTTTCCCTTCCCTACCTTGGCCAGGACGTCCCGGCTGGTGAGGATGAGGAGGTCCTCACCGTCGATGGTGATCTCGGTGCCGCCGTACTTCGAGTACACGACCTTGTCGCCGACCTTGATGTCGAGGGGGATCAGCTCGCCCGTGTTCTCCGCCCGGCGACCGGGGCCGACGGCGAGGACTTCGCCCTGCTGGGGCTTTTCCTTGGCGGTGTCCGGGATGACAAGGCCCGAAGCGGTCTTCTCTTCGGCCTCGCTGGGTCGAACGACGATACGGTCATCAAGGGGCTGCAGATTCATAATTCGGAACGCCTCCGGAGGTTGGAACGTGTTAGCACTCACGCCTTGCGAGTGCTAACAGTAGCCGGGTTGGGCGAACAATTTCAAACGGCTCTCGTTTGACGTCGCTTTGACGGCAGGGGCGCACGGTGGGCATCGAAACCACCCCACCACCCAAGGAGAGATCCGATGCCCAACACCCGTTCCCGCCTCGTCCGGATGGCCCTGCTACGTCGACAACAGCGGCTCGTCGAGCTACACCGACAACAGCGGCGGAAGCAGCTACACCGACAACAGCAGCAGCTACTCCCCGCCGCCCGAGCCCGCTCCCACCACCGACTCCAGCTCGAGCAGCGGAGGCTGACCAGCCCGAGGCCCGATCGCCCAAACGACTAAACGCCCCAACGCCGGACGGCCGGCGGCGCGGAAGCGCCGCCGGCCGCGCGCGTCTAGACCACGGACAGCCGGAGGTTGGGAAACGCGCCGCAATCCAGCCCGGTGGGTCCATCGGACTGGAGCCGCCACCAGCCCGCCGCCGCCACCATCGCCGCGTTGTCCGTGCACATGGCCCGACTGGGGAGAAAGGCCCGTAGCCCGGCCGCGCGGCAGACGTCGAGGATACGTTCCCTCAGGCGGGAGTTGGCGGCGACCCCACCGCCGATGCAGATGCCACGGGCCCCGGTGTCGGCCGCCGCCCGTCGGGTCTTGGCCACGAGGACATCGACGACCGCCTCCTGGAAGGAAGCGGCAACGTCCCGTTGCGACGCATCCGGATGCTTGCGCAGGTAGGTCACGACGCTGGTCTTGACGCCGCTGAACGAAAAGTCATAGCCGGCGTCGCGCAGCCCCCGGGGAAAGGCGATCGCACCGGGGTCGCCGTTGGTCGCGGCCATCTCGATGGCCGGACCGCCCGGATACCCGAGATCGAGGACCCGAGCCACCTTGTCGAACGCCTCGCCGGCCGCATCGTCGATGGTCTGACCCAGCAGTCGGTACCGGCCTCTGCCTTCCATCAGGATCAGGAGGGTGTGGCCGCCCGACGCCAGCAGGACCACCAACGGCGGAGACAGGTCGGGTTCCTCGAGGAAGGCGGCGTAGAGGTGCGCCTCGAGGTGGTTCACGCCCACGAACGGCACGTCCCACGCCATGGCGTACGCCTTGGCCGCGCTCACGCCGACCAACAGCGAGCCGATGAGCCCGGGCCCGATGGTGGCCGCCACCGCCGCCAGCCCACCGGCCCGCGGGTCGACACCGGCCTCGACGAGGGCCTCGGCGACAACCGGGCCGAGCAGATCCAGGTGAGCGCGGCTGGCGATCTCGGGGACGACGCCGCCGAAGCGGGCGTGCAGGTCGATCTGGCTCGACACGACGGACGAGACGACATCCGTGCCGGCGCGCACGACGGCGGCGGCGGTCTCATCGCACGACGTCTCGATCCCGAGCACGAGCGGAGGGGCCATGTTCGCTACTCCTCCAGGACCGTGCGCCCGGGGACGCCGCGCTCGATCCCCTCCAGGCGGGCCGCGTACTCGGGCGTGTCGATGTCGTCGGCCCACATGACGATGGCGTCCTCGTTGGTTTCGAGGTAGTAGTTCTTGCGGATGCCGGCCGGATGGAAGCCGAAACGGCGGTAGAGCGCCTGCGCTCCCGCGTTGCTGACCCGAACCTCCAGCGTCAGGTGCTGGGCGCCGCGCCCCACGGCCACCCGCGCCATGTTGGCCAGCAACCGGGTGCCGATCTTGTGGCGGTGCCACAACGGGCCGACGGCGATGGTGGTCACGTGGGCGTCCTCGCCGGTGAGCATGAGCCCCGAGTAACCGACGACCATGCCCTTCACCCGGGCGACGGTGTACACCCGGCTCGTCCGCAATCCCAGCTCACTCATGAACAGCGCCACCGACCACGGCCGCGGATACACCTGCGCCTCGATGCGCAGCACCGACCGCAGATGCCGGCGCCGCATCGGGACCAGGTGCACCTCGAGGTCCTCGTCGGGGACCGGCGGCTGCGGGACGCGGGCGGCCACTATGCCCCCCGGCCGAGCGACGACGCCCAGGCCTCATCGGCGTCGGGCTTGCGCAGGTACATGGCGTGCAGCTCGCTCGGCGAGACGAACTCTTCGCGCAGGGCGTGGGGGTGGGCCAGCTCGACCAGATCGGCGGGCGACGGGTACTTGGCGCCGACTGTGCCCAACTCGACGTGGCCGACGTCTTCGAAAGCGGCGGCATAGCGCAGGGCTCCGTCGCCGACAACGAGCGCCTCCTGGCCAGCGGCCTGAAGGTCGGCCGCCAACGCCTCGGGTCCGCACACCCGGTAGTCCGTCAGCCGCTGCACGCCGCCGGGCACCTGCCGGTACGAAGCGGTGAACACCTCGCCGCGGCGAGCGTCCAGCACCGACACGATCAGGCGATGCGACCGGCGGTGCGGGTACGCCAACAGGTCCAGGCTGGAGAAGCCGATGACCGGGATCCGCAGGCCAAACGCCAGCGCCTTGGCCGTGGCGATACCCACCCGAAGACCGGTGAACAGTCCGGGGCCGATGTCCACGGCGATGGCGCCGACCTCATGGAGCGAGATGCCCGTCTGCGCGCACACGAACTCGATCGCCGGCGCCAACGTCTCGGCGTGGCGCCGTCCTCGTGCCGATGCGAAGGAGCCGAGCACGCCCTCATGGCCCCCGACCGCGCAGCCCACCTGGAGGCTGGCCGTCTCGATACCGAGGACAATCACGCCGGGGCCGTCCACGGGCCGATCGCCCGGCGGATGGCGGCGGCGCGCGTCGCCCAGGTGCTACCGACCCCGTGAAAGGTGACCCGGCGGGCGTCGTCGGACGCATCGGCGAGGGACAGCTCCACCTCGAGATGGCTCGGCCCGAACGCCGGGGCGGCCATCTGGCCCCACTCCACGACCGCCACGGCGCCCTCTTCGGCCAGTTCGGCCAGGCCCAGATCGAGGATCTGCGAGAGTTGGTCCAACCGGTAGACGTCAGCGTGCAGAAGCGCGGGCTGGCCGGAGACGCCCTCGTACTGGCGGACGAGGGTGAAGGTGGGGCTGGTGATGGGCTCCTTGATGCCGAGCGCCCGGCCGAGTCCCTGGGTGAAGGTGGTCTTCCCGGCGCCGAGGTCGCCGCCGAGCAGGAGGACGTCGCCGGCGCGCACGATCTCGGCCAGCGAGGCGGCCAGTGCTCGGGTGTCGTCGGCCGAGGAGGTGGTGGCGACGATCACGACGCCAGCGCTTCCTTGGCCCTGATCAGATCGGCCCGCATGCCGGCCAGGGTCTCGCCTCCACCGCTGCGGAGGGCGGCGGAGGGATGGAAGGTGGGCACGATCACCGTTCCTTCGCGGCCGGCGAACGAATAGACCCGGCCGCGCGTGCGGGTGATCCCTTCCGTCGTGGCCAGCAGGAGCTTGGTCGCGAAGTTGCCGAGCGTCACGATGACCCGGGGCTCGATCAGCGCGACCTGAGCATCCAGATAGGGCCGGCACGTGGCGATTTCGGTGGGCTCCGGGTCGCGGTTGCCGGGTGGGCGGCACTTCACCACGTTGGCGATGTAGCACGACGCCCGGGTCCATCCGAGTTCCTCCCACAGGAGCCGGTCGAGCAGCTGGCCGGACCGGCCGACAAACGGCTCGCCCTTCAGGTCCTCCTCCCGGCCAGGTCCCTCGCCGACGAACATCAGGTCGGCCGACGGATCGCCGACGCCGAACACCACCTGCGTGCGCCCCGCCGCCAGCGGACAACGGGTGCACGAGAGCGCCTCCCGCTCGAGCTCGGCCAGGGTCGGCACAGCCGACCATGCTACCGGGGCACCGCACTACGCACGCCGGCCTCGACGGCGGCCGTCACCAGCCAGCGAACCTGCTCGAGGGGCGCATCCACTCCGCCGACCGACGCGGCCACAAAGGCGTCCCCGTCGAAGATGGTGTGCACCGGGTCGAGCGCCCGAGCCAGACCATCGTGAGCGGATTGGGCGACCAGGAGGCAGCCGTCCTTGCCGAGGCTGGCGTTGGTGGCTACGACACCAATCGTGGTGTTTTGCGCTTGGGGAAAGGGGTCGGCCGCCGACCAGTCCGCGGATTGACCGGCCTCGCGCAGGTCCCCGTAGGCGTTGACGGCGACCAGCACCGAGACGGTGAGGTCGCCGGCGGCGCGGGTGGCGGTGCCGATCCCGCCCGGGCGGACCGCGTCCGGACCCAGCCACTTCCCCACCGTCGCGCCAGTGCCGGCCCCGACCGGCCCCGTGGCAAAGGGAGCCGCCACAGCCGCTTCACAGGCGGCGTAGCCGGCGGCGGCGTCCGGCCGGACCGTGGGGTCGGCACGCACCAGGTCATACAAGCAGGCTCCGACCACGATGGGCACCGCCCCACCGACCGTGGGGAACCCGATGCCACGCTCCTCACACCACCGGGCCACGCCGTCGCAGGCGGCCAAACCGAATGCCGACCCGCCGGCCAGCACGACGGCGTCGACGCGGCTCACCAGCCGGGCCGGCGCCAGGAGGTCCCATTCCCGGGTGGCCGGAGCGCCGCCGCGCACCTCCCCTGACGCGACCGTGCCGGCGGGGAACAACACGACCGTGCATCCGGTCGGGGCGTCCACATCCGTCCAGTGCCCGACCCGCACGCCGGCCACATCGGTGATCATCCGCGGTACACCCTGGGCACTCGCGCACCGACGCCGCAGATGATCTCGTAGCCGATGGTGCCGGTGCGCTGCGCCCATTCCCACGCGGTGATTTCCTGGTCGCCCTGCCGGCCGATGAGCACCACCTCGTCGCCAATGCCGACGGATGCATCGGGACCGCAGTCCACCAGGATCTGGTCCATGGTCACGGTGCCGGCGATTCGGCACCGCCGGCCGCCGATCAGCACCTCGCCGCCGCACGCGGACAGCCGTCGGGGTACGCCGTCGGCGTAGCCGAGCGGCACGGTGGCCACGATGGTCTCCTCCTCGGTCCGGTAACGCAGTCCGTAGGAAACCCGTTCCCCCTTGGCCACCGGCTTCACGAACGACGTCCGCGACTTGAGCGTCATCGCCGGCCGCAGCTCTTCCGCGCCGGCCAGCCCAGGGGCCGGCACCAGGCCGTACAGGCTCACCCCGCACCGCACCATGTCGAGGCGGGCGTCGGGATGCCACAGCGCACCGGCCGAGTTAGCGGCGTGCAGGACCGGGGGCCGGATGCCGCGCTCGGCCAGGACGTCGACGACGCGGTGGAAGGCGGCCAGCTGGCCGGCGGTGTACGGGTCGTCGGGCTCGTCGGCGACAGCCAGATGCGTCCAGAGGCCTTCGAGAAACAGCTCCGGCGTGGCGCTGACCGCCTCGGCGATGGCCACCGCCTGGTCCGGGGCGGCGCCCACCCGGTGCATACCGGTGTCCACCTTCACGTGCACCGGCAACGGGCGCGAGCGGTGGACGGCGGTCACCGCCTCGGCGGCGGCGCGCAACCCCGGCAGGGTGTAGATCGCGGGCGTCAGGTTGGCGCCCGCCACCTCCACCATGGCCGCCGGCGGCGGCTCGGACAGCACCAGCACCTGGGTGGTGATCCCGGCCCGCCGGAGCCGGAGACCCTCTTCGACGAGGGCCACGGCCAGCCAGCTGGCACCGCCCTCCGCCGCGGCGCGAGCCACCTCGACCGGACCGTGACCGTAGGCCCAGGCCTTCACGACCGCGCACAGCTGAGCCGGGGCCACCCGCTCGGCCAGGAACGAAGCGTTGGCCCGGATGGCCTCCAGGTCGATCTCCGCCCACGATGGCCGGAGCCACGGCGGATCAGCCACGGCCGGCAACAAGTTCGGAGAGCCACCCGGCCACCAGGTCCGGGAGGTCGCCGGCCACCAGGCCGATGGCATGACCGCGCCCGGCCGCCGCCCCGTGGGCATGGGCGGCCAGCGCGGCCGCTTGCAGGGCCGGGAGCCCCTGGGCGAGGAAAGCGGCGATCACTCCTGACAGCACGTCTCCGGTACCGGCGGTCGCCAGCCGGGAGCTCCCCGCCGCGGCCAGGAGCACCTCCCCGTCGGGCGCGGCGACAACGGTCGTCGAACCCTTCAGCAGGACCACGGCCTGACTGTCCCGAGCCAGGTCGCGGGCCGCCTCGATGCGGTCCGCCCCCGGCTTGGCGCCGGCCAGACGGGCGAACTCTCCGTCGTGGGGCGTGACCACGGTGGGCTCCTTGCGGGAGGAGGCCACCCGGGTCAGCTCGTCCCGGCCACCGATGGCATACAGGCCATCGGCGTCGACGACGGTCGGCAGCGGGGAGCAGGCCACCAGCCGGCGGACGGCCGCGATGGTCGCCTCGCTCCGGCCGAGACCAGGCCCCACCACCAGGGCGCGACAGCGATCGAGCGCATCGAGGGCCTCGGTGTCCCAGTGCTCCGCGGGCAGCTCCAGCCCCACCGCCTCCGACCCGGGCAACGTGGCGAGGGCCGCACCGGGCACGCCAAGACGCACGTATCCAGCCCCGGCCCGCAGGGCGGCCACGCTCACCAGCCGGGCCGCCCCCAGCATGCCTGGCGAGCCGGCGACCGCACATACGGCCGACTGCCACTTGTGAGCATCGCGGGGCCGGTGAGGAAGGGCCTTGGCCACATCGGCGTCGTCGATCAGGTTGATGTGGCGGCGGCGGACGTCGAGGCCGATGTCGGCGACCTCGACGACTCCGGCGCGGGCCGGGCCATCACCGAACAACAATCCCGGCTTCAGCGCGGCGAAGGTGACGGTGCGGTCGGCAACGACGGCCGAGGGCGAGCATTCCCCGGTGTCGCCGGACACCCCTGAGGGGATATCGACGGCGAGCACCGGCGCGCCGCCGGGGTCGGGCGCGGTGTAGTTGCCTCGAAAGCCGGTGCCGTAGGCGGCATCGATCACAAGATCGGAGGGCGGGAGCCGCCAGAGGTCGGCGGCCGCGTCGAGCACCGTGACGGTCACCCCCCGCCGGCGGAGGCGAGCAGCCGCGTCCCGGCCGTCCGCTCCGTTGTTGCCTTTTCCGGCGACGACGACGACCCGGCGCCCGTAGCCGCCGCCCATCATGGCCAGCGCGGCTCGAGCCACCGCCGCCCCGGCCCGGCCGATGAGTACCTCGACCGGCTCCGTGGCGTCGGCATCGATGGCCTGCATCTCGGCGACGGTGACTACCGGCCTCACTCCACCATCACCACGGCCATGGCCAGATCCTCGGTATGAGTGATCGAGACCTGCCAGCCCCCCACCCCTTTCCCCAAAGCCAGCTCGGCTGCCCGACCAGTGACCCGCAGGGACGGGGCCCCGCCCGGCTCAGGGACGACCTCGACATCATGAAAGCCGAACGCCCCCAGCCCGACCCCGAGCGCCTTCATGGCCGCTTCTTTGACGGCGAAGCGGGCCGCCAGCCGCGGAGCCGGATCGACGCAGCGTTGCCCGTACGCCAGCTCCGCGGTGGTGAAGAGCCGGGCGCCGAGGTTGGGGCGGCGGGCCAGGACCTGGCGGAAGCGGCCGATCTCGACCGCGTCGAGCCCGATACCGATCACCGCCACTGATCCGCCAGCACGTGCACGGGCAGCGTCAACAGGTCGATCAAGGCGACCTCGGCCAGAACTTCGTCGCGGAAGACCGGCTCGGTCTCGGTCACCGAGTCGACCAGCGCGTTGTAGCGACCTCGGTAGCCGGTGAGGACCCGGCGGGCCGCGTCGGCGGGCAGCTGGGCGTGGAAGCGAGCGTGGAGAAGATCGATGCCGGTCACCTGGTTGTCCTTGACCTCGGGCACCAGGATGACCGTGCGCCCGTCGGCTCGGCCGACCGACACCGTCACCTCCCGTTCCTCGACCACGCGGTGCTTGCTTCCGCGCAGTTCGGGGTTGGATGCAGTGCGCGACGGGATGGCCGAGGCCACGCCGCCCTGGTCGATCACCGAGATGGTCGAACCATCGATGTGGTAGCGGGTGTAGCCGGTGACCTCGGCGACGGCTGCGTCCAGTTCGGCCAGCGTCCGAAGGGCGCGATAGCTGATGCTGTCCCGCTGGGCGCCGGTGGCCAGCACTTCGCGGACCAGGCCCACGCCGAGCAACGCCTCTTCCGACCGGGAGATGCCGACGGTGACCGTCTTGGCCTGGTGCTTGATGGCATCCACCGGGCGGGTCAACTCGCCGATGGCGACCGTCAACGCCTCGGTCAGATCCTCGACCACCGCCGCGGGCGTTCCCACCTTGCCGTACTCGACCTCGTACGCCTCGATCGGAACCGCTCCCGCCGCGTAGCGGAGCAAGCCGGTCAGGCGCACCGCCGTGCCCGCTTCCAGGTGGCCGTTGTAGGAGCCGGAGCGCAATCCCTCGAAGAATGGGCCGGTCACTTCCTCGAGCCGCGGCCCCAGGCGTTCGAGCCAGTGCAGGTCGTCGCCGGGATGCTGGATGACGTCTTCGACGGCGGCGCGGGCCAGGCGCAGCGGCCGGGCCTGGGTGTCGATGGCCAGGGCCGCTTCGTAGCCGAACAGGTGACCGACCATGGCGCTGAGAACGAAGGCCACCTCGGGCTCCACCGGGGGCACGCTCAGCACGGCGAGAGCGGCCGAGAAGCGCTGCTCGCCGTCAGTGGCGATGACGATCGGCGCCGCCTTGTGGGCTCGGTAGATGGCGATCTCCTTGGCCGCATCGTCGGCCGTGGGGCCGGTGATCCCGGCCGCGCACACGAGCACCAGCGGCTCGGACGACAGGTCGATGTGTTTCTTGTCCTCGGTGGAGTCACAGGCGATCGACTTGTAGCAGAGCTCGCTGAGCTTGATCCTGACCTCTTCGGCGGCGATGCGGTTCGTGCCATTGCCCACCACCGCCCAGTACCGGCGGGACGGTGCCAGCCGGCTGGCCGCGGCGGCGATGGCCTCGCGCCGGCGCAGTACCTCTTCCATGGCGTCGGGCAGCTGGCGCAGCGCCCCGAGCAGACGGTGCGTCCGACGGGCGTCGCTGGCCTGCAGTTCGGCGCCGATGGCGAGGGCGAGGAGGAAGCCGGCCGCGATTTGGGCGTAGAACGCCTTCGTCGACGGCACGCTCATCTCCACGTCGCGGCCGTCGGAGGTGTAGAGCACACCGTCGGACCGGGCAGCCAGATCGCTGTTCCGCCGGTTGACGATGGCCAACACGATGGCCCCTCGGGAGCGGACGAGATCCACCGTGCGGTTGGTGTCGGTCGTGGTGCCCGACTGGCTGACGGCGATCACGAGGGTGTCGGACATTTCGTCAACCATGTCGAAGCCGGACAGCTCCGAGGACAGCGTGGACGACACGGGAATACCGGTGTCCTTCAATTCGGCGGCGAGGGCGGCGGCCACGCTGCGGCCAGCTACCGACGCGGTGCCCTGGCCGATGACGATGACCTGCTTCACGCTGCTGAGGCGGTTCCGGACTTGGACGGGAAGCGTGACGTCGCCCAGCTCTACGGCCAGCAGACCATTGCGTTCAACGATCTTGCCCCGCAAGGTCTTGAGGAACGACCGGGGCGCTTCGGTGATCTCCTTGAGCAGGTAGTGGGGAAAACCGGAACGGTCGATGTCGCGGGTGGTGATCTCGGCGTGTTGGAGTTCTTCCGGCGCGACCGGCAACTCGGCGCCGCTGTACGCCAGCCGCCGGATACCGGTTGCATCCCCGGCCGAGCGGCGGTCGAGGACGACCATCTGGCCACCCGTGGTCTCCCCGTCCATGCGCAGGTAGGTGTCGGTCTCCTCGACCAGGCCATACGGTTCGCTGGCCACCAGCCAGGCGTCCTCGGCCACGCCCACGTACAAGCCCTGGCCGCTGCCCTTCAGCGCCAGCATGAGCCGGTCAGGATCGTCGGCCAGACTGACACCGATGGCGACCGAGCCGTCGAAGCTGGCAACGGTGGTGCGGAACGCATTCTCGGCGGACTTGCCCTCCGCCAGTCGGCGGGAGATCAGAGCCGGGATCACCTTGGCGTCGGTGGTGATCTCCAGCGGGATGCGCAGGCCCTCGGTCGCCTTCAGGTCGAGATAGTTGTCGACGTCACCGTTGAGGGCGGCGGTGACGAACGGTCCGTCCCGGCGGTCCTCTTCCTCCTGGTTGACCGGGTGGGCGTTGGCCTGGGAGATGATGCCCACGCTCGCCCACCGCGTGTGACACAACACCAGCACCCGCGCCGTGTCGGCTTCGAGGGCCCGGCTGAGAAGCTCGTCGCTGCGGATGGCCGCCCGGAGGGCGGCGCCGTTGTCCCCGAGTTCGCCGATCTCGGCCGCCGCCTTGTACACGAAGCTGAGGTGGCCGTTGGGGGTGCGCAGCGCCAGCGAGGTGAAGAGCGGGTCGGCCAGCCGGGCTCCGACGAGCGTGCGCAACTCGGTCGAGTTCAGGTCAAGGCCGTGGTCGGATACCAGGATCTGCAGGCCGGCCGAGTCCCGGCCGCGCACCTCGAGGCGGTCCAGGGCCGACAACGTGACCTGGATGGACCACAGCGCTTCGGTGGCGGCAGGTCCGATCGGTCGACCCGGATGTCCGGCCAAATCCTGCACCGCCTTCAGGGTCCGCAGCCGGTCCTGGCGCAGGGCCCACGCCGCGTCCTTCAGCCGGACCAGAGACGCGTTGATGGCCTCGAGCTCCACGGCGTTGGCCGTGACCTGGCCCGCGTCGAGAGCGGCCTCGATGGCGGCCACCGCCGTCTGCATCTCGGCCGAGGCCCGCTCGACGGCGGCGACCAGGTCGGGGTGGTCAAGCAGGGCGCTAAGACCGGGAACGCCTCGAAGTAGCCGGTCGACAGACTGGGCGGCGTCGGCGGCTGCGGCCAGCTGGCTGACGTCGTGGCCGTTGAGCCCGGCAACCGCCACGTCGAGGCCGTGGCGGACCTCATCCGGCGTCGGGGGCAACCTGGTCGGCTCACGACGGAGCACCGCGATGATTCCGCACATGGCAACCAGGCTAAAGCGGTTTCAGCGCCCGGATGACGGCGTCGCACAACCGGGCCACCGCCGCTTCGGCCTCGGCCTCGGTGGGAGCCTCGGCCATCACCCGGATGACCGGCTCCGTGCCACTGGGCCTGAGCAGGACCCGGCCGCGGTGGCCGAGGGACTCCTCGACCAGCGCCACCTCGGCCCGTACCGGTTGCCCGGCCGGGCCCCAGAGGCCGTCGCGATCGGCGACGCGGACGTTGCGCAGCACCTGGGGAAGCCGGGTCATGGCATCGTCGGCCAGTTCGGCTAGGGGGCGACTGTGGCGCAGGACCAGATCGACGAGCAGCAGCCCGGTGAGGATGCCGTCGCCGGTTGACGCCTGATCCCGGAAGACGATGTGGCCCGACTGCTCTCCGCCCAGCGACCAGCCGTGTTCCTCGAGGGCCTCGAGCACATAGCGGTCACCGACCCGGGTCTCGTGGACGGTGACCCCGTGTTGCTCCATGGCCAGCCGCAGGCCGAGGTTGGCCATCACCGTCACCACGACGGTGTCGTCGATCAGCCGACCCTGGTCCCTCCGGTCGAGCGCGAACAGGGCAATGAGGGCGTCGCCGTCTACCAGCCGGCCCAGGTGGTCCACGGCGATGATCCGGTCGGCGTCGCCGTCAAACGCCAGCCCCAGGCCGGCGCCGGTCGATGCCACCCGCTCCTGGAGTGCCTCCGGATGGGTTGAGCCGCACCCGTCGTTGATGTTGGTCCCGTCGGGCTGGTCGAAGAGCACGTCGACGGTGGCCCCGACCGACGCGAAGATGCCGGCGGCCACCGGGCTGGCCGCCCCGCACGCGCAGTCGATGACGACGCTGGCACCGTCGAGGCGCCGGCCCTCGAGGGAGGCGGCGATGTGCTGGCTGTACCAGGCGGCCGCCCCGGTATCGGCGGTCACGGTGCCGACGGATGCTCCGGTCGGATGGCCGGCGGTGGAGCCTGGCTCGCCGACCCGTTGAAGCTCGGCCTCCAACCGGGCCTCGACATCGTCGCTGAGCTTGCGCCCGCCGGAGGCGAACAGCTTGATCCCGTTGTCTGGATACGGATTGTGCGACGCCGAGATCACCGCCGCCGGGACGTTGCGGGCCGCCGCCAGCGCGGCCACGGCGGGGGTGGGCAGCACACCGACATCGATCACCGCCGCGCCCTCGGCGGCCAGGCCGGCGGACAGCGCGGCCTGGAGCAACGGCCCGGAAATACGCGTGTCCCGGCCGACCAGGAAGGTGCCAGCGCCGAGGACCCGCGCCGTCGCCCGGCCGAGGGACAGCACGAACTCCGGCGTCAACTCCGCGTTGGCGAGGCCGCGGATCCCGTCGGTACCGAAGATGAGGCTCAGCGGGCCCGGCCTTCGCCGCTCAGCGCTTGGAGTACTGCGGAGCCTTGCGGGCCTTCTTGAGGCCGTACTTCTTGCTTTCCTTCTCCCGCGAGTCGCGGGTGAGGAAGCCGGCCTTCTTGAGCATGGGCCGCAGATCCGGGTCGGTCTCGATCAGGCCGCGGGCGATGCCGAGTCGCAAGGCGCCGGCCTGGCCGGAGATGCCGCCCCCGTCGATGGTGGCATCGACGTCGAAGGTCTCGGCCCGCTCGGTGAGCCGCAGCGGTTCGGTGATGATCATGCGGTGGGTGGCGGACGGGAAGTACTCCTCCAGCGGCCGCCGGTTGATCGTGACCTTGCCGTCGCCGGGCCGGAAGCGGACGCGAGCGACGGCGCGCTTGCGACGGCCGGTGGATTGGATGAGCGGCTTCGGCATCGATGCTCCTACGAGGCTCGCCGGGCGCCGTCGAGGACGAGGACCTCGGGGCGCTGGGCGGAGTGGGGATGAGTGGGACCGGCGTAGACCTTGAGCTTCTTGAGCATCTGGCGACCGAGCGTGCCCTTGGGCAGCATGCCTCGCACGGCGCGGCGGATAGCTTCTTCCGGGCGGGTGTTGAGCAGCTGCCGGTAGCTGCCCTTCTTGAGCCCACCGGGATAGCCGGAGTGGGAGTACACGATCTTCTTGTCCGCCTTGTCGGCGGTGGTCACGATCTGGGCGGCGTTGATCACCACGACGAAATCGCCGGTGTCGATATGGGGAGCAAAGATCGGCTTGTGCTTGCCCCGCAGGATACGGGCCACCTCCGTGGCCAGCCGGCCCATCACCAAGCCGTCGGCATCGACGACGTGCCAGGCACGGGTGACGTCGCTGGGCTTGGGGGAAAACGTGCGCACGATCGATCCTTCTCTCAAACGCTCATRGGCCAAAAGGCGCGCCAACAACGGCGCCAGGCCRGCGGTTCAGGATAGAGCCACCAGCCGGTCCCGGCAAACAGCGCCTTCCGCCGCCGCCAGCCGGCGGCCCGCGCCGCGCCTTCCGCCGCCGCGCCGCTCGCTGGAGTTGCGCGCGCGGCAGTGCTTGGGATCCGAGCACGCTCGCGCGCTCAACTCGGCGCCAACCGGCGGCGGGCCGCCGCCGGCCGCTAACGGATCAGTTCGACCCGGAAGCCGGCCTCGATGAGATCGGCGACGACCTGGCCGCGGTGACCCGGATTGCGGGTCTCGAGCGTCACTAACACCTCGACTTCCTCCAGTCCGAGCGTGCGACCGGACCGGTGGTGCTCGACGTCGAGGACGTTGAGCCCCATGTCGGCCACGGCCCGGGTGAGACTGGCGAGGGCGCCGGGGCTGTCGCTCAGGACGATGCGCAGGACGAGGTACCGACCGGCCGAGGTCAACCCGTGGTCGATGAGTTTGATGAGTAGGAGCGGATCGACGTTCCCTCCCGAAAGCAGGGCCACGGCCGGACCGTGCCCCGATACCTTGCCGGCCAGCAGGGCGGCCAGGCTGACGGCCCCCGCTGGCTCCACCACCGCCTTGGCCCGCTCCAGGCAGAGCAGAAGGGCCTGGCTGATCTCCTCCTCGGTCACGGTCACCACCTCGTCCACGTAGGCCTGGACGTGGGCGAAGGTCAGGTCCGAGCAGGACCTGACCGCGATGCCGTCGGCCATGGTGGCGACCTGCTCCAGGGTGACTAGCCGTCCGGCCCGGAGGGCGGTCTGCATGCTGGCCGCCCCGGCCGCTTCGACGCCCACCACCCGGACATGGCGGCGGGTGTGGGCCAAGGCGGTTGCGATCCCACTGATGAGTCCACCCCCGCCGATGGGGACGACCACGACTTCCGCTTCCTCGGCTTGTTCGGCCAGCTCGAGGCCTACCGTCCCCTGGCCGGCCAGGATGAACGGGTCGTCGAACGGCGGGACGTACACCGCGCCGGTCTCCTTGGCGTATGCCTTGGCGGCGGCAATGCAGTCATCGACCAGGTCGCCCTCGAGGCGGACGGCCGCGCCGTAGGCGCGCGTGGCGTCCAGCTTGGGCAGGGGCGCGTTGGCCGGCATGAAGATGGTGGACGGGCGACCGGTGAGGGTGGCGGCCAGGGCCACCCCCTGGGCGTGGTTGCCCGCCGATCCCGCCACGACCTCGACGTCGCCCTCCAGGCGGGAGATCCGGTTGTAGGCGCCGCGGATCTTGAACGAGCCCGTCCGTTGCAGGTGCTCGGGCTTCAGGAGGATGGGGCGGCCAACCAGCTTGGAAAGCGAATCCGAGCGGTCCACCGGCGTGTCCCGGATGATCGACGCCACGCGGACACGAGCATCTTGGATATCTGCCAAACCGATCATCACGGCGCAGGGTACTGGAGCGCCCCGTAGGACACGCCCCAGAGGCACAAGCCGTGGGGCGGAGCCGGGCTGCCCGCATGGGCGCGGTTACGGGAGCGGAGTATCCATGCCATGTCGCCGGCCTTCTTTCTGCCCAGGCCCACGTCCACCAGCGTGCCCACCAGGGAGCGGACCATCTGGTGGCAGAAGGCGGACGCCTCGATCTCGAAGCGCAGGAGCCCGTCGCCGAGATCGCGCCATTCGGCCCGCCGGACCCGTCGCGTGAGCGACCCAGCAGGTTCGGGGGGCCGGCGGCAGAACGAGGAGAAGTCGTGTTCGCCGATCAGCGGATCGCACGCCAGCTGCATGGCCCGCAGGTCGAGCAGGGCTTCCACCTGCCACGTCGTGGAGGCGAGGAAGGGATCGGGCTCTGACCGGTTGAGCACCGTGTACCGATAGCTCCGCCCCGTCGCCGAACGGCGGGCGTCGAAGCCCGGATCAGCTACTTCGACGGCCCGCACCGCCACCTCGGCGTGCAACAGCTTGTTGACCGACCGGGTGAGCGCAGTCAGCGACGGCACGGCGTCCACATCAAAGCTCACCACTTGGCCCCAGGCGTGCACGCCACGGTCGGTCCGGCCGGCGCAAGTGAGCACGATCGGATGGCGTAGGAACGTCTCCAGCGCTCCGGCCAGCACGCCCGCCACCGTGCGCTGTCCAGGCTGGGCAGCGAAGCCGTGAAACCCGGCGCCGCGGTACGCCACGGTCATGCGTAGCCGGATTGAAGCCGCTGAATCCGGCGGCGCCGCCTCCCCGACCGGCGGATCGACGAGGGTCAGAGGCTAGACCAGCTCGATCCGGGCCATGGGGGCGTTGTCGCCGTGGCGGGGGCCAAGCTTCAGGATCCGGGTATACCCGCCCGGCCGATCGACGTAGCGGGGACCGATCTCATCGAACAGCTTGTGGGCCATGTCCTTGTCCCGGATGAACGCGACCACCTGCCGGTGGCGGTGCACGCCGCCCTTCTTGGCCTTGGTGATGCACTTCTCCATGACCGGCCGCAACGCCTTCGCTTTGGCTTCGGTCGTGATCAGCCCCTCGGCCGCGATCAGCGAGGCGACCAGGTTGCCCAACATGGCCTTCTGGTGGGCAGCATCGCCGCCGAAGCGGGGACCCTTCTTCGGGGTAGCCGGCATCCGCGAACCCTTTACCCTTCCTTGGTGCGCAGGGACAGGCCGCGCTCGTCGAGCTTCTGCAGGACTTCGTCGAGGGACTTCTGGCCAAAGTTCGTGATGGCCAGCAGGTCGTCCTCGGTCTTCAGCACGAGCTCGCCCACGGTGTTGATCTGGGCCCGCTTCAAGCAGTTGCGGGGGCGCTCGGAGAGATCGAGATCCTCGATCGGCAGGTCGAGGTCGGGCGAGTCGCTCCCGCTCGTGCCCATCTCGCCCAGCGCCAGGCCCTGCGGGCTCTCGCTCATGTCGGCCACGAGGCTCACCAGCGAGCGCAACGTGTCGCCGGCCGACGCCAGCGCTTCGCGCGGGGAGATCGATCCGTCTGTCTCGATGTCGAGAATCAGCCGGTCGAAGTTGGTCGACTGCTCGACCCGTGTCGGCTCCACCACGAACGCCACCCGGCGCACCGGAGAGAAGATCGAGTCGATCGGGATCACGCCGATGGTCGTGGACTTCTTGTTGCGATCGGCGGACACGTAGCCGCGTCCCCGCTCGACCGTGATGTCCATCGCCAGTCGCCCGCGGTTGTTCGTGATGGTGGCGATCAGCAGATCGGGGTTGAGTACTTCGACATCGGCCGTCAGCTGGATGTCGCCGGCGGTGACTCTCGCCGGGCCCCGGACGTCGAGACGCAACGTCACCGGCTCGTCCGTGTTGATCCGGAGGACCAGGTCCTTCAGATTCAGGATCAGGTCGGTGACATCCTCTTTGATCCCGGGCAGAGTGGTGAACTCGTGGAGGGCATCATCGAAGCGCAGCTGCGTCACCGCCGCGCCCGGGATAGACGAGAGCAGGGTGCGGCGCAGCGAGTTGCCGAGGGTATGACCGAATCCGGGCTCGAGGGGACCGATGCCGAAGCGCTGACGGTTGCCCTCCTCCTCGCCAACAGGTTCGACGGTGGGACGCTGAATGATCAACATGGAAACAGCCTTTACTTGGAGTAGAGCTCGACGATGAGTGACTCGCGCACGGGGACGTCGATCTGCTCACGCATGGGCAGGTCGCGCACGGTGACTTCGAATCCCTCGTTGGTGGGTTCCAGCCATTGCGGGACCTGGCGATCGATGGTGTCGACGTTGTGACGGATGACGATGAGGGTGCGTGACCGCTCCTTCAGGGCAACCACATCGCCCTTGCGCAACCGGTAGCTGGGGATAGTGACCCGCTTGCCGTTGACCAGAACATGGCCGTGCCGAACGAGCTGGCGGGCCTGGGCTCGGCTGGCGCCCCACCCGGCCCGGAAGGTCACGTTGTCGAGCCGAAGCTCGAGCATGCGCAGGAGGTTCTCGCCGGTGATCCCGGCCTGGCGGTTTGCCTCGTCGTAGAGGTTGACGAATTGCTTCTCGAGCACGCCGTAGATGCGGCGGGCTTTCTGCTTCTCTCGCAGCTGCGACAGGTACTCGGAGCCCTGCCGCATGCGGTCGCGCCCGTGCTCGCCGGGCGGGTAGGGGCGGTTCTCGATCGGGCACTTCATCGAGTCGCACTTGGGGCCCTTCAGGAACAGCTTCATCTTCTCCCGCCGGCACAGCCGGCAGACGGGTCCGGTATATCTCGCCACTGTCGCTGCTCCTAGACCCGACGCCGCTTCTTGGGGCGGCAGCCGTTGTGCGGAATGGGGGTCACGTCCTTGATGCCAGCCACCTCGATGCCGGTGTTCATCAGCGAACGAATAGCCGTCTCTCGGCCCGAGCCCGGGCCCTTGACTAGAACTTCGACCTTGCGGACGCCGTGCTCCATCGCCCGCCGGGCACACGCCTCGGCGGCCAGCTGGGCGGCGAACGGGGTGGACTTGCGGGAGCCCTTGAAGCCGACGTTGCCGGCCGATGCCCACGCCAGCACGTTCCCCTCCGGATCGGAGATGGAGACGATGGTGTTGTTGAACGAACTCTTGATATGGGCGACGCCGTAAGCGACGTTCTTACGCTCTCGGCGGCGGGGGCGGCGACCGCCCGGCTTCGGTTTGGCCATCAGTGCCTATCCATCAGTGCTTGCGAACCTTCTTCTTCCCGGCCACGGTCTTCTTGGGGCCCTTACGAGTACGAGCGTTGGTATGGGTGCGTTGGCCGCGGACGGGCAGGCCCCGGCGATGGCGGATGCCCTGGTAGGAGCCGATCTCCATCTTGCGTTTGATGTCCTGGGCGACGTCGCGGCGGAGATCGCCTTCCACCTTGAGGTTGGCGTCGATCCAGGTACGGAGCCGGGCCACCTCTTCCTCGGTGAGATCGCGTACCCGGGTGTTCACGTCGATCCCGGTCGCGCCGCACACCTTCTGAGAGGTCGTGCGACCGATCCCGTAGATATAGGTGAGGGAGACCTCGAGCCGCTTCTCGCGGGGGATGTCGACGCCAGAGATTCGTGCCATGTCCCTCCCCTATCCCTGCCGCTGCTTGTGGCGGGGGTTGGTGCAGATGACCATGACGCGGCCATGCCGGCGGATCACCTTGCACTTCTCACACATTGGTTTGACGCTCGGTCGAACTTTCATGCATTCCTCGGCTACTTGTAGCGGTAGGTGATCCGACCGCGCTTCAGGTCGTACGGAGTGATCTCCACCTGCACCCGATCCCCGGGGAGGATGCGGATCCGGTGCATCCGCATCTTGCCTGAGCTATGAGCCAGGACCTGATGGCCATTCTCGAGCTCCACCTTGAACATGGCGTTAGGCAAAGGCTCAACGACCGTGCCCTCCAGCACGATCGCGTCCTCCTTGGGCTTGGGCAGTTGCTTCCTCCTCGAACAACACGAGATACTTGACTGTCGCCGCGCGCGTGAGAACCTGCGGCAGGAGCCAACCGGAGATGCTATCGCGAATCGGCAATCTGGGAAAACCCCGGATCGGCGCCTGGGGCTGGGATGAAGCGAGGATCAGGCGAGGGTGAGTACCTCCGGGCCGTCGTCGGTGACGGCGATGGTGTGCTCGAAATGCGCCGACAGGCTGCCGTCGGCGGTGACGACCGTCCAGCCGTCATCGCGGAGGACGGTCTGGGCCGATCCCGCATTCACCATCGGCTCGACGGCGAAGACCATGCCCACCTTGAGGGTCGGGCCGGGCCGGCCCGGCCAGTAATTGGGCACCTGGGGCTCCTCGTGCATGGCCGTCCCGATGGCATGGCCCACGTATTCCTTCACGACCGAGAATCCGGCCCCCTCGGCCACCTGCTGGACGGCCAGGCCGATGTCGTGGAGGCGGCGGCCATCGTGCATTTGGTCGATGCCCGCCCAAAGACTCCGTTCGGTGACTTCGATCAGCTTGAGGGCGGGCCGCGCCACCGACCCGACCGGCATGGTAAAGGCGGCATCGCCGTGGTAGCCCTCGACGATGGCCCCGCAGTCGATGGAGAGGATGTCGCCCTCCTCCAGCCGATAGGCGCCGGGGATGCCGTGGACGATGGTGTCGTTGGGCGACGTGCAGATGACGGCGGGAAAGCCGTGGTAGTTGAGGAAGTTGGAGCGGGCACCTCGGCGGTCGAGCACCTCCCGGGCGACCGTGTCGAGGTCGGCCGTCGTGGCTCCCGGGACGGCGGCGGCCCGCACCTTCTCGTGCATTTCGGCCACCACCCGCCCGGCCCGCCGCATCTTGGCGATCTCCTCGCTCGAACGCCTCATCCGTGCAAGCCGCGCTCGTGCCGACGACGGTCGATGGCCCGCGTCAGGCGGGACGTGACCTCGTCGGGACTGCCCATGCCGTCCACCGCCACCAGCCGGTCCTGTTCCAGGTACCAGGTGATCAGGGGGGCGGTCTGCTCCTCGTACAGCTTCAGGCGCCGGAGGATGGCGGCCTCGGTGTCGTCATCTCGCTGGACGACGTCGCCGCCGCAGTAATCGCAGGTCCAACCGTGCTTGGGTTTCGCCGCCACGCTGTAGTTGGTGCCGCACGTCTGGCAGACCCGACGGCCCGCCAACCGGCGAAGCACCATCTCGGTGCCCACCTCGAGGTCGATGGCCAGGTCGACGCCGCGGGGAGCCAGGAACGCCGTCAGCGTCACGGCCTGGTGCACGGTGCGCGGGAAGCCGTCCAGGATGAAGCCCCGCCTGACGGTGTCGTCCTGTTCGAGCCGCTCCCGGACCACGCCGATGACCACCTCGTCAGGAATCAGCTCGCCGGCGTTCATGTACTCCTCGGCTCGACGGCCGAACTCGGTGACCATCTTCACGGCCGCCCTGAACATGTCGCCGGTCGAGATGTGGGGCACGACGTAGTGCCGAGCCAGGCGGACGCACTGCGTCCCCTTGCCCGCTCCCTGTTTGCCCAGGATCACCAACCGCGCCCCGGGGACCACGACGTCTACCCGCGCACCTTTGTCGATGGGGGCGCGGGCCGCCGTGACCCCGGCCGGGGTCCCGCCGCCAGCGCCTCGGTGGCCTGGCACGGGATCACTATTTCAGGAAGCCCTCGTAGTTCCGCATCATCAGCTGACTGTCGATCTGCTTCATCGTCTCGAGGGCGACCCCCACGGCGATCAGCAGCGTCGTCCCGGCGAACGGGTAGTGGGTGATTCCCCACGTGGCCAAGAAGATGGACGGCAACAGGGCGATGAAGGCCAAGAAGAGCGATCCGGGCAGCGTGATCCGATTGAGGATCTGCTGCAGGTGCCGCTCAGTCGGTTGGCCGGGTCGGATACCAGGAATGTACCCGCCCTGCTTTCGGATGATGTCGGCCTGCTGGTGCGGATCGAAGGTGATCGCCGCGTAGAAGTACGTGAATGCGATGATGAGCAGGCCGTAGAGCAGGATGTACATGTAGTCGCTGGGCTGGACCAGATGCTGGTTGATGAAGGCCTGGACGTGTTTGCCCCATCCCTTGGACGGGACCACGTTGGACAGCAGCACCGGGAAGTACAGAACCGAGCTGGCGAAGATGATCGGGATGACCCCGGCGGTATTGACCTTCAGCGGAATGTAGGTGCTCTGCCCGCCGTACATCCGGCGGCCTACGACCCGTTTGGCGAATTGGACGGGTATTCGCCGTTGGCCCTGCTCGACGAACACGATCGCCACCAGCAGAATGATGGACAGCATGATGATGATGGCGAACTTGATGTTGCCGCCCTGAGCCCGCACCGCTGCGCCTCCGGACGGCATGCCGGCGACCACATTGGCGAAGATCAGGATGGACATGCCCTGCCCGATGCCGCGCTGGGTGATGATCTCCGCCAGCCACATGACGAAGGCGGTGCCCGCCGTCATCGTCAGCACGATGCCCGACACCCGGACCAGGTTCCATTTAGGGATGAGATCGATGTTGTTCAGGCCCTGCCCGGAGCCAAGGAAGCCGCCGCCGCCGTTGTGGAACACGAACGCCAGGCCGGTCGACTGCATGATGGCCAGGGCAATCGTCAGGTACCGGGTGGTCTGGGTCAGCTTGCGCTGCCCGACCGCCCCCTGATCTCGCCACTGCTCAAGCTTGGGGATGACGACCACCAGCAGCTGGATGATGATGGACGCGGTGATGTAGGGCATGATCCCCAGCCCGAACACGGCGAAGCGGGTCAGCGCGCCGCCGGAGAACAGGTTGAGGAAGGCCAGCACCCCGCCTCGCGCCGCCGCGCTCTCCAGCGACCGAACCGCGCTGAAATCGATGCCCGGCACCGGCACATGGGAGCCGAGCCGGTAGAGGGCGATGATAAGAACCGTGAAGCCGATCTTGTTCCGGAGATCCGGAACCTTGAACATGTTCTTCAGGCTGGAGAGCATGGGGAGGGCTCCTCGAAGCGGCAGGACTGTCTGCCAGGCTACCCGGGGAAAGGGGTCTTCAGGCTAGCGGTTGGTGTGTTGATTGCCCTTGGCGGGGGGACGGCCGTGGCCGAAGGGGGGCGGGATGATCTCGGTAGTGCCGCCGGATGACCGGATGGCTTCCTCGGCGGCCTTGGAGAACGCGTGGGCCTTGACCGTCAGCTTCCGGGACAGCTGGCCGCGGCCCAGCACCTTCACCAGGCCGTGCTTGTGGACCAGGCCCCGCTCCCGCAGCGTCTCCGGAGAGATGTCGGTCCCCTCGAATTCCTGCAGCGTGTCGAGGTTCACCACCACGTACTCGACCCGGAACGGGTTGTTGAAGCCCTTCAGCTTCGGGATCCGCATGGCGAGGGGCAGCTGGCCGCCCTCGAAACCCGGCTTGATGTTGTTCCTGGCCCCCTGACCCTTGGTGCCGCGGCCGGCGGTCTTGCCGCCCTTACCGGCGATGCCCCGCCCGACCCGACGGCGCGGGTGGGTGGAACCGGGGGCCGGTACGAGGTCGTGGATCTTCATGCTTCCTCACTGGTCTGCTCGACGGTCACGAGGTGCGGCACCCGGGCGATCATGCCCCGGATCTCGCTTCGATCCGGAAGGACATTGGACTGACCGAGCCGGCGCAGGCCCAGGGCCCGCAACGTGGCCCGGTGCTTGGGGTTGGTACCGATGGACGACTTCACCTGCGTCACCTTGATTTGCATCACGCCACCTCGACGGGAACGTGGCCGCCCCGCTCGGTGGCCTGGTAGGCAGTTAGGACCCCTTTGGGCGTGACTTCCTCGGGGGACTTGCCGCGCAGCTTGGCAATCTCGTCGGGTCGCTTGAGGCCGCGCAGGCCGGCGATGGTGGCTTGGGCCACATTGATGCTGTTGGAGGATCCGAGCGACTTGGCCAGGATGTCGTGAATGCCGGCCATCTCCAGGATGGCGCGGGCTGCGCCCCCGGCGATGACCCCCGTACCGGGCGCGGCCGGCTTCAGCAGGACGCGGCCGGCGCCTGCCTCTCCGACAATCGGGTGGGTGATGGTCGCACCGGCCCGGGGCACCTTGAAGAGGTTTTTCTTGGCCTCCTCGATGCCCTTTTGGACGGCCAGCCCCGCCTCTTTGGCTTTGCCGTACCCCAATCCCACCGTGCCATTGCCGTCGCCGATCACCATGAGCGCGGCGAACGAGAACCGCCGGCCGCCCTTGACCACCTTGGCGACCCGGTTGACCTTGATGGTCCGGTCCTCGTATTGGGAATCTGCTGGCATGGTTCTCTCTTCCTTAGAGCTCGAGCCCGCCCTCGCGGGCGGCGTCGGCGACCGCGGCCACTCGGCCGTGATACAGAAATCCACCGCGGTCGAAGACGACCTTCGTCACGCCGGCGGCCCGGGCCCGATCGGCCACCAGCCGTCCGACGGCGGTGGCGGTGCGGGCATTGCCGGTCTTGCCGCCGGACCGGAGGTCCTTCTCCACGGACGACGCGGCGGCCAGCGTGCGGCCGCTGCGATCGTCGATGACCTGGGCGGTGATGTGTTTGTTGGATCGGAACACGGCCAGGCGCGGCCGATCGGCCGTCCCCACCACCCGCTTGCGCACGCGGTAGTGCCGGCGGGCGCGGGCCTGCTGCTTGTCCTTGGTGCTGTAGCTCATCGGCCTTCCTCCGTCCCGGTCACTTGGCGGCCTTGCCGGCCTTGCGCTGGACGCGCTCGCCGGCGTAGCGAACGCCCTTGCCTTTGTAGGGCTCGGGCTTACGGATCTTGCGGATGTTGGCCGCCACCTGACCGACCGTCTCCTTGTCGATGCCCTTGACGGTGATCCGGGTGGGGGCGGGCACTTCGAAGGTAATCCCCGGAGGGGCGTCGACGATGACCGGATGGCTGAAGCCGAGCGCCAGCTCGATCTGGTTGGGACCCTTGGCGGTGGCGCGATATCCGACGCCGACGATCTCGAGGTCCTTGGTGAAGCCGGTTGTGACGCCGACGACCATGTTGTTGACCAACGAACGGGTCAGGCCGTGCAACGCCCGGTTCATGCGCTCGTCATTCGGCCGCTCCACGAGCAGCGTGGAGTCCTCTTGATGGCGCACGGTGATCTCGCCCGGCAGGTCGCGTTCGAGCATGCCTTGCGGTCCCTTGACGACCACGTGGCCGTCGGACAGCGACACGTCGACACCCGAGGGGACGGGAATGGGGGAACGTCCGATGCGTGACATGGCTACCTCACCACACGTGACACAGGACCTCGCCGCCCACTCGGCGCTGGCGCGCCTCGCGGTCGGTCATGAGTCCCTGGCTGGTTGAGAGGATGGCGACACCGAGGCCGCCGAGGACACGGGGCAGCCGGTCGGCCGGGATGTAGACGCGCAGACCCGGCTTCGATACGCGACGGAGCCCGGAGATGGTTCGGACCCGCTCCTTGGAGTACTTCATGTTGATTTCGAGGTAACGGCCGGGACGACCGGCGTCGTCCTGCACGGCAAAGCCCTCGATGTAGCCCTCCCGCTGGAGGATCCCGGCGAGAGCTTCCTTGAGCTTGGAAGACGGCATGCGCACGGTGTCGTGCATCGCCACATTGGCGTTGCGGATCCGGGTGAGCATGTCGGCGATGGGGTCGGTCATGGTCATGCGCAGCTTCCCCCTTTCACCAGCTGGCCTTGGTGACGCCGGGCACTTCGCCGGCATGAACCAGCTCGCGCAGGCAGATCCGGCAGAGCCCGAACTTGCGGAACACCGCCTTGGGACGACCGCAACGTTGGCAACGGGTATACCCCCGCACCTTGAACTTCGGCTTCCGCTGCTGCTTCTGGATGAGCGCCTTCTTGGCCATGTGTCTGTTACTGCCCCTCGCGTCGGAACGGAAAGCCGAAGGCATCGAGCAGAGCCCTGCCCTCGGCATTGGTACGTGCGGTCGTCACGATGGTGATGTCCATGCCACGCGTGGCGTCGACCTTGTCGTAATCGATCTCAGGAAAGATCAGCTGCTCGGAAACCCCGAAGGTGTAGTTCCCGCGGCCGTCGAAACCGGTCGGCGGCAAGCCGCGGAAGTCCCGGATGCGGGGGATGGCCAGGCTGACCAGGCGATCGAAGAACTCCCACATCCGGTCCCCGCGCATGGTCACCTTGGCGCCGATCGAGTTCCCCTCGCGCAGCTTGAATCCGGCGATGGACTGCTTGGCCTTGGTCACCATGGGCTTCTGGCCGGTGATCTGCGTGAGATCCCGTACCGCGCCCTCGAGGAGCGAAGGCTGCTGCGTCGCTCGGCCCACACCCATATTGACCACGATCTTCTCGAAGCGCGGCACCTGCATGATGTTGGCCAGCCCCAGCGTGTCCTTGAGCTTGGCGCGGATCTCCTGGTCGTAGCGGTCCTTGAGACGAGGACGGGTGGCGGTGGTCACAGGTCGCCTCCGCACTTACGGCACATGCGAGCGGCGCCGCCTTTGTCGTCGCGCAGTCGCTTGCCGTTTTCATCGACGCGGGCGGCGACACGCGACGGCCCACACCGAGGACACACAATGGCGACCGCCGACGCGGGCATCGGCATGTCCTTGTCGATGATGCCGCCCTGCATCGTCGCGCGCGTGGCCCGCTGGTGGCGTTTGGCGATGTTGACACCCTCGACGATGACGCGGCCCTCGGCGGGCATGGCGCGCATGATCGTCCCCTGCTTACCGCGATCTTTGCCCGAGAGGACCTGTACGCGATCTCCCTTGCGAAGCTTCATCTACAACACCTCCGGTGCCAACGAGATAATGCGCATGAACTTCTTGTCCCGTAGCTCGCGACCAACCGGGCCGAAGATGCGGGTGCCGCGGGGCTGCTGCTGATCGTTGATGAGCACGGCCGCGTTCTCGTCGAAGCGGATGTAGCTGCCGTCGGGGCGGCGCTTCTCTTTCTTGGTCCGGACCACGACACACTTGACGACGTCGCCCCGCTTCACCGAAGCCCCGGGGATGGCCTCCTTGACGGTCGCGACGAAGATGTCGCCGATGGAGGCATAACGCCGCTTCGAACCACCCAGCACCTTGATGCAGAGCACCTCCTTGGCGCCACTGTTGTCGGCGACTCGCAGTCGCGACTCGGTTTGGATCATCGGGCCCTCTCCAGAACTTCAACCACGCGCCACCGCTTCTGCTTGGACATGGGCCGCGTTTCCTGGATTCGGACGCGATCGCCGACCCGGAGGTCATTGCCCTCATCGTGGGCGTAAAACCGCTTGGTTCGCTGCACAGTCTTGGCGTAGCGGGGGTGGGCGACGCGCTCGATGATGGCGATGACGGCCGTCTTGTCCATGGCGTTGGACACGACCAGCCCTTCCTTCACCTTGCGGCGGTTGGGCCGGGCGTCGGCGCCGGTCTCTGATTTCACTGGCTCGGATGTCTCTGGCTCGGATGTCTCTGGCTCGGTGGCCATCAGCCTTCACTTCCTGACGTGCTGGCCTGATCGGCCGCCTCGATCTCCCGCTCCCGCAGAAGGGTGTGCATGCGAGCCACGTCGCGACGCAAATCGCCGAGGCGGCCGTAGTTGTCGAGCTGCCCGGTCACGTGCTGGAAACGGAGGTTGAAGAGCTCCGATCGGGTCTCGGCCAGCTTGATCTCCAGCTCCTCGACCTCGAGGTCGCGAAGTTCGGATGCCTTCGCCATCACACCTCCACCTCTTCCTGCTCGTGACGGGGAACGAACTTGGCCTTGATCGGCAGCTTCTGGATGGCTCGCTCCATGGCCTCCTTGGCCAGGGATTCACCGACGCCGCTGAGCTCGAAGAGGATCCGGCCGGGCTTGACCACGGCCACCCAGTGCTCAGGGTTGCCTTTGCCTGAGCCCATCCGCGTCTCCGCCGGCTTGGCCGTGACCGGCTTGTCGGGGAAGATCCTGATCCACACCTTGCCGCCGCGCTTGACGTGGCGGGTCATGGCGATACGGGCGGCCTCGATCTGCCTGGCGGTGATCCACCCCGGCTCCAGGGCCTGGATCCCGTAGTCGCCGAAGGTGATGACGGTGCCGCCCTTGGACTGCCCGGAGAGCCGGCCGCGTTGCGTCTTGCGATGCTTGACCTTGCGGGGCATCAACATCAGTCAGGGTCCTTCTGGAAGTGCGGGGCCTCGTGGTGGCGCTCGCGGGTGCGGCGCTCGATTTCCTCTTCCTCGGCCAGGAGACGCTCGAGCTCGGGATCAACCGCCCCGACAATCGGAGACGCGACCGCCTCGCCGTCCTCCGCCCCGGTCGTCGACGCCGTCTCGGCCAGCCCGCCGCCCTCCGACACCTCGGTACCCGGCTCGCCCTGATCGGGACGGCGCCGCCCGCCGCCGGCCGTGACGACGCGCCGGGGCCGGCCCGCACCGGCCGGGTCACCGGTGGCCATGCTGGCTTCACGGGCGATCTTCTCGTCCGCCGAAACCTTGTAGGGCAGGATGTCGCCCTTGTAGATCCAGACCTTCACCCCGATGCGCCCGAACGTGGTGCGGGCTTCGCGGAAGCCATAGTCGATGTCGGCCCGCAGGGTGTGCAACGGGACCCGGCCCTCTCGGTAGAACTCTTTGCGGGCCATCTCGGAGCCGCCGAGCCGGCCGGAGCACTGGACGCGGATCCCCTGGGCGCCGGCCTTCTGCACCGTCTGGACGGTGCGCTTCATGGCCCGGCGAAAGCTGACGCGTCCGGCCAACTGGTCGGCGATACCCTGAGCCATCAGGGCGGCATCGAGCTCAGGCTGGCGTATCTCCTGGATGTTCAGCTGCACCTTCGGGTTCCCGGTGATCTCCGCCAACTTGATCCGGAGGCGGTCCGCCTCGGCGCCGCGGCGGCCGATGACGATGCCGGGACGGGCGGTGTGGACGTCGATGCGGAGGCGATCCCGCGTGCGCTCCACCTCGATCCGGCTGACCGCGGCCCGCTCGAGCTGGCGCATCAGATAGTCGCGGATCTTCCAGTCCTCGATCAGATAGTGCTGGTAGTCCCGGTCGTTGAACCAACGGGACTTCCACTCGGTGGTCACACCGAGCCGGAACCCATACGGGTTGACCTTTTGACCCATTACTTGCCCTTCTCGCTCTCGTCGCCGGGTTTGCCGGCGGGTGGTTCCACGACCGGCTCAGCACCGGGTTCCACGACCGCCTCGGCCGCCGGTTCCACCACCGCTTCGACTGCCTCTTGTTCCTGGAGCTCCAGCGCGGTCGGATCGGCGGCGGCCGCCTCGACCTCGGGCTGCTCCTCGGCCTCGACGGCCTCCACCGCGGCCAGGGCCTCCGTCTGCGGATCGACGATACCCTCGGCCTCAGCCGCCTCGGCTACTTCCGTCGCCGTCGCCGTCGGCTCTGCCGCGGCTGCGCCACCGCCGCGGCCTCGACCGCCCCGGCCCCCTTCGGCCTTGCGGGCACCAGCCACCCGACGGGCCCGGCGGCTGGCCGCTTCGGCGGCCTGGCGGGCTCGGAGCCGGCCCAGCTTCTCCTCCGGCAGCCGGGCCACGATCACGGTCACGTGGCACGTGCGCTTGCGGATACGCGTCGCCCGGCCGCGCGCCCGAGGCCGCCACCGCTTGATGGTGGTGCCCTCGTCGGCGAAACAGGCGGAGACGTACAGCTCTTCAGGGTCTAACTCGTCGTTGTGGGCGGCGTTGGCCACCGCCGAGTCGAGCAACTTGCCCACCGAGATGGCGGCATCGCGGTCGGAGAAGCGCAGGATGTCGCGCGCGTCCTCCACCGGCTTGCCGCGGATGAGGTCGAGTACCTCACGCACCTTGTAGGGGGAGACGCGGGCATAACGCAGCACGGCCCTCGTCCCAACCGGCGTGCCCGGCCGGTGCTCGTTGGTCTTCGGTCCCGGCATCAGCGGCGACCGGCGCGCTCTTGGCCGGCATGGAAGCGGAAGGTCCTGGTCGGCGCGAACTCACCCAGCTTGTGACCGACCATCGATTCGGTGATGTAGACGGGGACATGCTTGCGGCCATCGTGCACGGCCACCGTGTGGCCAACCATGTCGGGGATGATCGTGGAGCGCCTTGACCACGTCTTGATCACCCGCTTCTCGTTTCGGGAGTTCAGGTCGTCCACCTTCTTCAAGAGGTGGTCGTCCACGAACGGTCCCTTCTTCAAACTGCGAGGCATCTCTCTCCGGTCCTACCTGCGGGCGCCGCGGGTACGGCGGCGACGGACGATGAGCTTCTGGGACGGCTTGTTCTTGTCACGGGTGCGGCCTTCGGGCTTGCCCCACGGCGAGACCGGGTGGCGACCACCCGAGGTCTTGCCCTCACCGCCACCGAGGGGGTGATCGACCGGGTTCATGGCCACACCGCGCGTCTGCGGGCGGATGCCCTTCCACCGGTTGCGCCCGGCCTTGCCGATCGAGATCAGTTCGGCCTCCGAGTTGCCCACCTCGCCGACCGTGCCCCGGCAGTCGATAGGCACCCGGCGCATCTCTGTCGAGGGCAGGCGGAGTGTGGCGAAGTCGCCTTCTTTGGCGACCAGCTGCACACTCATCCCTGCGCCGCGGGCGATCTTGCCGCCGGCGCCCGGCTTGAGCTCGACGTTGTGGATGACCGAGCCGACCGGGATGTAGCGGAGCGGAAGGGCGTTGCCCGGCCGGATCTCGGAGCCCTGACCGCTGCGCAGCACGTCGCCGACCTTCACCCGGGCCGGAGCCAGGATGTAGCGCTTCTCCCCGTCGTGGTAGTGGAGCAGGCAGATGCGGGCGTTGCGGTTGGGGTCGTACTCGATGGCCGCCACCGTGGCCGGGACGCCGTCCTTGCCGCGCTTGAAGTCGATGATGCGGTACTGCTGCTTGTGGCCACCGCCGCGATGGCGGGCCGTCTTGCGACCGTAGCTGTTGCGGCCTCCGGTCCGGGACTTGGGGGCCAGCAGCGACTTCTCGGGATGATCCTTGGTGATCTCAGAGAAGTCCGAGACGGACTGGAATCGCCGGCCGGCGGAAGTGGGTTTGCGCTTGCGTAAGGGCATGAGTCGGTCCTCGTCAGCTCTCGAACAGCGGGATGCGCTGGCCAGCGGCCAGTGTCACGACCGCTCGTTTCGTGTCGGGGCGGGTGCCGAATCCGGCCGCGCGGCGCATGCGTTTGCGCTTGCCCTTGCGGTTGAGGGTGTTCACCTTGATGACCTCGACCCCAAAGATGGACTCGACGGCTTGGCGGATCTCGATCTTGTTGGCATCGGGATGGACGACGAAGGTGTACACGCCGTTATCGAGCAGGGCGTAGGACTTCTCCGATACCACCGGCCGGATCAGGACGTCGCGGGGATCGTTCACGCGTCTACCTCCGGGTCGTCCTCGTCGGGCGTGGCGTCGGCGGCCGGTGCGGCGTCGGCCGGAGGTGCGGCAGCCTTTCCGGCCGGTGCCGCCTTTACTACCGGTGCCGCCACCTCGTCATCCGGATCGGCAGTGGTCGTGGTACCGGGGAGCGTGCGTTCGGTGAACAGCACGCAGTCGTTGCAGAGCACGTCGTAGGCATTGAGCTCGCCGGCCAGGATCAGCTGCACATCGCCCAGGTTCCGGAACGACTTGTAGGTGGCCTCGTCCTCCCCGTCGAGCACGATGAGCACCCGGGTATCGGCCAGGTCGAGGGCCACCAGAGCGGCCGCGGCCTCCTTCGTCTTCGGCGCTTCGAACTCCCAGCCGTCGATCACCGCCACCTTGCCCAACGCCGCCCGGTCAGACAGGGCCGACCGCAACGCCAGCGCGATCATCTTCTTCGGCGTTTTCTGCTTGTACTTGCGGGGCTTCGGTCCCAGTGCCACGCCGCCCCCGGACCAATGAGGCGCTCGGGTCGAACCCTGGCGAGCCCTTCCCGTCCCCTTCTGGCGGAACGGCTTCTTTCCCCCGCCTCTTACCTCGGCCCTCGTCTTCGTGCTCTGCGTCCCGGCCCGGGCGGCGGCCAGCTGGGCGGTGATGACCTGGTGCATCAGCGGCACGTTGGGCTGCACGCCGAACCAGGAGAGGTCGAGTTGCACGCTGCGGGTCACACTGCCGTCCTGGCGGCGGACCTCGACCGTCAGCGCCATCACTTGCCTCCCTTGACCGCGTCTCGGATGAGGACCACGGCACCACGGGGACCGGGGACCGCCCCCTTCACCAGCAGCAGGTCGCGCTCGACGTCGGCCTGGATGATCTCCAGGTTGAGGGTGGTGACTCGCTGCCCGCCCATTTGGCCGGCCATGCGGGTGCCCTTGAAGACACGGGCGGGGGTCGCACACGCACCCACCGAGCCCGGGGCCCGATGGTGCTTGTGGTTCCCGTGGGAGGCGCCCTGCCCCTTGAAGTTGTGGCGCTTCATGACGCCGGCGAAACCCTTGCCTTTGCTCACGGCGGTGACGTCCACCCGATCGCCAACCGTCAACAGGTCGACCCTCAGCTCCTGGCCGACTGTGTAGACGCTGGCGTCGTCCACCCGCAGCTCGACGAGGGTCTTGCCCGGCTCGACCCCGGCCCTCGTGAAGTGGCCCGTCTCGGGCTGGTTCAGCCGGCTGGCCTTGCGAGTGCCGTAGGTGACCTGCAGGGCCGAGTAGCCGTCCCGGTCCTGGGTCTTCACCTGGACGACGCGGACCGGAGCGACGCGCACGACCGTCACCGGGATGGCGCGGTGCTGCTCATCCCAGATCTGCGTCATGCCGACCTTCTCGCCGACGATCGCTTTGGTGGCCATCTGATCCTCGTTCTCGTTTTCCGGTAGGCGGCCGGAGCCGGCCGGCCGCTTCACACGCGGACGCTCCGCTCGGGCGGACCCGAGCGGAGCGCTCGTCTAGTTGTGCTGCGGGGTCCCCGCCGCCGGGCTCACCGCCCTTACGGACGGCGGTGGCGCGGGCACCCGCAGACGTCGATTGATGGGACGGCGAGAACTTTAGCGCATCCGTGACCAGGCGTTCCACGCCCGGTTAGGCCGGTTAGGCGCCCTTGCCCGCCCCGGTGATCCCAGATGATGCCCAAATGGCTGCTCAGCGACAATCACTGCACCATCTGGCGCATCCTCTTGCCGGTCAGGCCGCAAGCCTTGCGCGTGGGGCCTCCCCCGTCCCGTCCCCGCCGGTGTCAACAGCTGATGGTGCCCTGGATCGCAACGTTCCCGGCGGGCGTCTGTCCTGAACGTGACGTCAACTGAACATCCAGGGTCGCACCTTTCGACCAGTCGACTTGCGTCGCGCCGCCGACCGTCGCTGGATAGTTCGCCGTGACCGCGTAGCCTTGGCCGGTCATTCCGGTCCCACCGCCGCCCTGCCCCGTGAGAACCTGCCACACCCCTGTCTGGCCGTCATAACTTTGAACGAACAGGACCCAAGGGGTGCCGTTCAGCATGCCGCGGACATCGATCTCGGATTCGGCGCCCGAGTTGAGCCGGGAATAGCAGTACGAAACGGCGTTGGTAAGCGGACCGGAGAGAACGCCGCTGTAGGTGAGGCTGGCGGTTCCAGGTCCAACGGGTGGCGGATCCGGCTGCGTCGTCGGAGTCGGCTGAGTCGTCGTGGTCAGACCCGTCGTCGTGGTCGGTCGCGCCCTCGTGGTCGGCGGCGTCGTCAGTGTCAGCTGAGTCGTCCGCGTCGGCTGGGGCTGCCTGGTTGTTGGCTGGCTGATTTGCGGCGCCGCGGTGGATCCTTCAGTCGGCGCCGGCGCCCAGGAAGTCGTCGTATCCGACGTTTGGGTCACGGGGGAGACAACGTTGACCTTCGTCCGAGGATGCTGCCCGCCTGACAGCGCCAACGGCAGCGAGACACCCAGAACGACTGCCACCACCGCGACGCCCAGAGCAGCACCAGTCAACAGCCGGCGGCGCCGGATCAATCGGGCACCCCGCTGAACCGTTTCCTCGTACCGTCGAGATGCCGCCGCCCTCTCCTCGGGGCTCGGCTTGCTGTTCATATTCATTGTTCATCAGCTCCAAGACTCGTGTCGTCCAACTGGCCGCGCAGGCGGGCAAGACCACGCTTCACGTGGGTATGGACGGTGGCGACCGAGACGCCCAGCAACGTGGCCGTCTCCTTCTCATCGAAGCCCAGGAGGTAGCGGGCCACGATCGCGTCCCGTTGACGCCGGGGCAGCCTGCCCAGCTGTTCACGTAGCAGTAGTCGGTCGACACTTTCGTCGGAGGCCTCCGCCCGGACCACGGCCAGGGCGGGCTTGCGCCGCCACAGGTCTGTGGCCAGATTCAAGGCGACCCTGGTCACCCACGCCGGCGCGTAGGCGTGGATCTTCGGCCAGCGGGCGAACGCCCGGGCCATGGTCTCGGCGGCCACATCCTCAGCGGCATCACGATTGCCCAGGACCCGAAACGCGCACCGATGCGCACGCACGAACAGTTCGACATAACTCGCGTCGAAAGTGTTCGGCCCCGAAGGCGGCTTCATCGCCACGACCACGAGATTGCCATCCTCGGCTGATCCACGGTGAGACGCTGTCCGACCGCCCTGACAACGCTCTACTGCCTCCACGCCATACCCGTTTCTGAGGTCAGGTCGACCGATTCGCCCTGCCTGCTGAAGAAACGGGTGGAGAGGCCCCCAGAGGGGACACCGGGATCCGAAGAAATTGTCGGGCAGACCCGCACCCGCCCATCTGCGGAGACGACGGCCGCCTGCGGAGGGCACGCCTTGCCGTTGGGGCGGCCCGTCGGCCGCCCGTTGTTGCGTGAGCAGACTTCGGTTCGCGGTGGCGCATGTCGGAGCGAGGTACTTCTACGGGTTTCTGAATCTGCTCTCAAGGTCCTCGGGCGAGAGCCGAAGACGGATACAAGGAGGAAATAACAAGGAGGTAGTTCGGTGCCAAAATGAGTACTGGTTGGTGCTGACGCCGGGGGGGATGAAGGCCCGGCGTCAATGGGTGAGGGTGCCGATCGTTGACCTGGCGACGGGGGAGTTGGTGGAGCTCCGCTGATCGGGACCTGGCGGTGGTTCGGCGACGGCCGTGGGGGTCGGCCGTACTGGTCGCCCGGTGGGGGAGTACTCGAAGAAGGCTCGGCGCGATATGCGCTGGACGTGAAATGCGCTTCCGTGGGACGAGGTGGGCCGATTGGCGATGCTGACCCTGACGTATCCCGACCAGTGGAGGGTCGCTTGTCCGGACGGGGACGCGGGTTGAGTCCCGCGCGGTGGTGTACGAGGTGTCGGCTG
>JRHI01000192.1_pt1 | contig 69317 bp, 60 predicted proteins | sample 215371 | NCBI WGS metagenome assembly JRHI01 (sample SAMN02929681, study PRJNA255918) | sediment metagenome | biome: cave system; feature: Ice Cave; material: Sediment; isolation source: sediment from deep within a dark volcanic ice cave with no known source of... ... | reverse complement strand
GGGTGGCTCTCCACCCCTTCATACACCACGAACGTGGACGCTACTTGGTGAACCGCTTCGGGTCGGCCGCGCGGGAGGGTGATGTGGCCATGGACGGACGGTAGGCTGCCCCGTCTCACATGTCTGCGGGAACCTCATCTAGGAAGTCGAACGGTCGACGCCATCGGCCGATGTTATCCGCTAAACGAGCGCTGCAGCGGATGGTTTTACGCTCGCGAAGGGCTATGTCGCGCTGAAATTGAATTGGGTTTGGTCGGATCCAGCCGGAGTGGCTTCAGCGGATGTACATGAAGTTGCGCCGTAGCACGTCGAGGTTGTCAACGGCCAACCCGGTGCCGCGCACCGTGCACTCCTCTGGGTCGCCGGCGACCCGGGCCGAAGCACCGGCGAGATGGGCGACGTGACGCTCGATACCCTCCAGCCGCGCGCCACCGCCGGTGAGCAGGAGCCCGGCGGCGCGCACGTCGCGGCTCAGCGCCGGTGGGGTGTCCTCGAGGACCTCGAGCAAGGCCGTGTCGAGTGGTCGCAGGTAGTCGGCGACCAGCGGCGCCAGCTCGTGCGACGAGAGAAGCACACCGCCGATCTCCGCGGTGCGCTCCTCGTGGCTCGCTGCGACCAGGAGGTGCGCGGCACTCCTGAGCTGGGCGCGGTCCAGCGTCACGTCGTGCACCGCTTCGACGTGCGCCGCAAGCAGGTCGAACAGGTCATCTGACCCGCTGCACAGGGATCGCCCCGCCACGGTGCCCTCGAGCGCGAGCACAGCGATGTCGGTCTTGCCCGCGCCGATGTCGATGACCAGGTGCGCCTGCGCGGAGGCGACCGAGATTCCCCCTCCCATCGCTGCCGCGATGGCTGAGTCGATGAGATAGACCGTGCGCGACCCGGCGTGCGACGCCGCCTCAAGGACTGCGCGCCGGTCGTCGCCGCTCATCCCTGCGCGAACCGCGACCACGAGGTCGGGCTTGAAGATGCGCTGCCGCCCGACCGCTCGGTTGACAGCCAGGTGCATCAGCACCGTGAGCGCGCGTCGGTCTCGGACGTTGCCGCCGTGCATCGGTCGACGCAGTTCGATGGTACGGTCGTCGACGGCAGCCTCCAGCGCCGCGGTACCGAGCAGCGTCAACCCTCCCTCGCCCCCTCGAATCGCAACCACCGCGGGTTCGGCGATCACGGTCGCCTCTCCGCGGGTCACCACCCGGACCGTCGATGTGCCCAGGTCGACGCCGAGCTTCTTGCCAAGCACCGCGCGCTCTAGTCGCCGACGACGCCGCTGAGGTCGCGCGCCGCCGCGTCGGCGTCGCCGCCGACGGTGACGCGCTCGATGTCGGCGCCGAGAGCGCGCAGCTTCTCCACGAGTGCCTCGTAGCCGCGGTCGAGGTGGTACACCCCGTCGAGCTCTGAGGTGCCATGCGCGCAGAGCGCGGCAATCACCAGCGCTGCCCCCGAGCGGATGTCGGGCACAGTCGCGCTCGCCGGCTGCAGCTCGACGGGGCCTTCGATGATCGCGCTGCGGCCCTCGACGCTGATGCGCGCACCGAATCGGAGCAGCTGGGGCACGTGCCTGAAGCGGTTCTCATAGAGCGCCTCGCTGACAATGCTGACGCCTGCCGCCTGGGTCATCAGCGTGCAGTACTGCGGTTGCATGTCGGTCGCAAACCTGGGGTGCGGCCATGTGGTGACATCGACGGCGTGCAGTGGCGCGCTCCTGACGCGTACATGGCTGGCGCCCTCGACGACATCCGCGCCGGCGCTGCGCAGCTTGTTGATCAACCAGCGGACGTCGCTGGTGCGCATCTGGTCGACGAGAACGTCGCCCCCGGTGGCGGCGGCCGCCACCATGTACGTGCCAGCCTCGATGTAGTCGCTGGTCACGTTATGGGTGGTGCCGTGCAGGAGCCTGGCCTGGCCCTCGACGACGATCAGCTCGGAGCCCGCGCCGGTGATGTGCGCGCCCATGCCAACCAGGCAGCGCACGAGGTCGAACACATGTGGCTCGCGCGCGGCGTTGGAGATGACCGTGATGCCGTCGGCGAGCACCGCTGCCATGATCAGGTTCTCTGTCCCGGTGACGGTCGGCATGTCGAGGTCGATGCGCGCGCCCCGGAGGCGGCTCGAGCGTGCGGCGTACATGTCGGGCATCTCGTCGACGTCGGCGCCCATGAGCCGGAGGCCCTCGAGGTGCTGTTCGACGCGTCGCATGCCGATGTCGTCGCCTCCCGGCCTGGCGATCGCCGCCTCGCCGGTGCGTGCGATCAGCGCGCCGAAGAGAAGGAAGGACCCACGCATCCGCCGGGTCAGCTCGGCACCGATCTCCACCGAGGTGACCTTGGCGGCATGAAGCCGCCACGACGACGGTGACAGGCGGTCCACCTGGACGCCGAGGTGGCGCAGCATCGACGCCATGGCCTCGATGTCCTCGATGTCGGGCACGTTGTGCAATTCGAGCAGCTCATCGGTCAGAAGCGCAGCGGCCATCACCGGCAGAGCGGCGTTCTTGCTCCCCGAGATCGACACGGTGCCGTCCAGTGGTCGCGGTCCGGAGATGCGGAGGAGGTCCATCAGCGGACTAACGTATCCCAGTAGGGGTCGGTTCTGCGGCCCGAGCGGGCGGATCGAGAGAACGATCGGCGACACTGGCAGAGCGACGTACGACCTATTTGGAGTGATAGGGACGATGTGGGTACACGTTGGGGGGACCGGCGACCAGGTCAGCATGGCGTGAGCGACTGGAAGAGACCGGGCGACGGCGACAGTGAGCTCGCCGCGCCCGCCGATGACCCGGACGCGTCCACCGAGAATGGCGACGGGCGGCTCGACAGCGCGGACGGCGACGAGGCGGTGCGTACCAGGGAGAGGGCGCGGCCCAGCAACACGGTCCTCCTGCTCGGCGCGATCCTGGTCGTGGTGATCGCCCAGGTGGTGCTCACCTGGCTGTCGTTCGGCGTCACCAAGCAGCTCCGCGACCAGTCGGCGATCGCCAACGGGCTGCAGCGATGCCTCATCCAGGCGCAGCTCAACGAGAACAGCAGCACCGACCCCTCCGGCGCTGCCTACAAGGCGGCTGTCCGGAGCTGTCTCAACAGGTAGGACGCTCAGCCGGCCCCTGCAAAGCCGGCGAGTCCCGACGCTCGCGCGCGTTGCAGAGCGCGGTCGACGAGTAGGGGCACCGACGGTCCCATGGTCTCGAAGCCCTCCCCCACCGTCATGCCCATCAGGAACCGGGCGTGGATGCCCTCAGCGATGATCGCCAGCTTGTAGTGGCCGAGGGCGATGTACCACTCCAGCGCGTGCAGGTCGCGTGTGCTCCGCGCCGCGTAGGCTGCGATCACCTCGTCGCGAGTGAAGAAGCCGGGGCCGAGGCTGCCGCGTGCTCCGGGATGCACCCCTGCGGACGGGTCATCGGGATCGTCCGGCCAGTACACGATCAGCAGCCCGACGTCGCAGAGCGGGTCGCCGATGGTGCTCATCTCCCAGTCCACCACGGCGGCGATCTGGCCCGGTTCAGTGGCGGCGAAGATGACGTTGTCGAAGCGGTAGTCGCCGTGCACGATGCCAGGGGCGGACTGCTCGGGGATGGCGGCGAGCAGGCGGCTGTGCAACTCCTCGATGGGCGGCAGCTCGCGCGTCCTGGACGCCTCCCACTGCTGCCACCAGCGGCGCACCTGGCGCTCGAGGAAACCCGCCGGCCGGCCGAAGTCGGACAGGCCGACGCTCTCCGGCTCGACGGCGTGCAGCGCGAGCAGGACGTCGACCAGGGCGGTGGACATCGACGTCCGGGTTTCAGGGATGTCCGGCCACGCCACGGGCAGTCGCTCGCGCACCACCTCCCCGTCGACGAAGCCCATGACGTAGAAGGGAGCGCCGATCACCGAAGCGTCGGCGCAGAGCGCCACGGTGGCCGGCACCGGGGTGCCGGAGCCCTGCAGCGCGCTCATCACCCTCCATTCGCGTGCCATGTCGTGAGCGGTCGGCAGCACGTGAGCCAGCGGCGGCCGTCGCACTACCCAGCGCCGCACCCCGTCGGTCACCGCAAACGTGAGGTTGGAGCGTCCGCCGGCGATGACGTCGGCGGTCAGCGGACCGGCGAGGCCGCCCACCTGGGGAGCGAGGAACCCGCCGAGCGCGTCGAGGTCGAGACCGAGAGGGTCGGCCACGATGGCGCCTCTACTCCGGTTCGGAGCGGCGCGCCCTGGTGTGGTGGCGGCGGATTTCGGCCACGCGCAGCCTGAAGATCGATTGCTCGAGGGCGGCGGCCGCGGCCGCATCGCCTGGGTCCTGGGCCAGCGCCTCCTGGGCGGCGCGCCGCGCCTCCTCGGCGGCGGCTTCGTTGATGTCCGCGGAGCGCTCGGCGACGTCGGCGAGGATCAACACCTTGTCAGGAAGCACCTCGAGGAACCCGCCGGCGACGAAGAAGTGGTCCTCCTGGCCCTGGTTGCGGACCATGATCTCGCCGGTGCGCAGGGGGGTCAGCAGCGGGATGTGATGCGGCAGGACGCCGAGGTCGCCCTCGATACCGGGAGCAACGACGAAATCGGCTTCCTGGCTGAGCACGCGGCCCTCGGCGGTGACCAGCTCCACCTGCAACTTCGCCATTAGCCGTTCTTCTCCGCGTTGTCTCCACCATCGGGTGCCGCCTTGGCTCCCTTCCGCTCCTCAGCCGGCTTCTCCTCGGTCTCGGCCTCGTCGGCCTGCGGGGCTGCTTCCTTGTCCTTCGGCGCCTGCTCATCCTCGCCACCACCGAGCTCCCTGGCCTTCTCCACCGCCTCGTCGATGCCACCGACCATGTAGAACGCGTCCTCGGGCAGGTCGTCGTGCTTGCCGTCGAGGATCTCGGCAAAGCCGCGGATCGTCTCGTCGAGCGGCACGTACTTGCCCCCACGACCGGTGAACTGTTCAGCGACGTGGAACGGCTGGGAGAGGAAACGCTGCACACGGCGAGCGCGCTGCACGGTCACCTTCTGGTCATCGGTCAACTCCTCCTGGCCGAGGATGGCGATGATGTCCTGCAGCTCCTTGTACTCCTGGAGCACGCGCTTGACTCCCTGGGCCACCCGGTAGTGCTCGTCGCCGACGATGTTGGGGTCGAGCACCCGGCTGAACGAGTCGAGCGGATCCACCGCCGGGTAGATGCCGATCTCGGTCAGCGCCCGGCTCAGGGCCACCGTCGAGCCGAGATGGGCGAAGGTGGTGGCGACCGCGGGGTCGGTGAAGTCGTCAGCGGGCACGTACACAGCCTGCACCGAGGTGATCGAGCCGTCCTTCGTCGAGGTGATGCGCTCCTGCAGATCACCCATCTCGGTGCCGAGCGTGGGCTGGTAGCCGACCGCGCTGGGCATGCGCCCGAGCAGCGCCGAGACCTCGGCGCCGGCGAGGGTGTAGCGGAAGATGTTGTCGATGAAGAGGAGGACGTCCGACTTCTCCTCGTCGCGGAAGTGTTCGGCGATGGTCAGCCCGGTCAGGCCCACCCGGGCGCGCGCACCCGGCGGCTCATTCATCTGGCCGAAGACCAGCGCGGTCTTGTCGAGGACCCCGGACTCCTCCATCTCGCCGTAGAGGTCGCGGCCCTCGCGGGTGCGCTCGCCGACCCCGGCGAACACGGAGAAACCGCCGTGTTCCTTGGCGATGTTGTTGATCATCTCCTGCACGATGACCGTCTTCCCGACACCAGCACCGCCGAAGAGGCCGATCTTCGAGCCCTTGCTGAACGTGCAGATCAGGTCGATGACCTTGATGCCCGTCTCGAGGACTTCCTGCTCCGTGGACTGCTCGTCGATGGGAGGTGCGAGGCGGTGGATCGACGCCAGTGGCGCATCGGTGAGCGGTGGCTTGCCATCGATCGGTTCACCGATGACGTTGAACATCCGGCCCAGGGTCTTGCGGCCGACGGCGACCTGGATCGGTCCACCGGTGTCCTCGAACGTGTCGCCGCGACGCAGACCCTCGGTGCTGTTCATTGCGATGGTGCGGACGGTGCTGTTGCCGAGGTTCTGCTGCACCTCGAGGACGAGGCGGCTCTTGTCTTCGCGAATGCGCTCGAGCGCGTAGTAGATGTCGGGAAGCCTGTCTCCCTCGAACTCGACGTCGACCACCGGGCCGATCACCTGCACCACCGTGCCGCTACCCACGCCCTGCTGCTTGCCGGGTTTGTCGGATTTCTTCTCGGCGACTGCCATCTGTGTGCTCTCCTTCGGCCTGGGGGACTCAGCCCGCCAGCGCGGCTGCGCCGCCGACGATTTCCATCAATTCGGTCGTGATCGTGCTCTGCCGCACTGTGTTGGCGGTCAGAGTGAGGTCGAGGATCAGGTCGTTGGCATTGTCCGAGGCGTTGCGCATGGCGACCATCTGCGCCGCCATCTGGCTGGCGAGGTTCTCCAGCACCGCGCGGTAGATCTGTGCCTCGATATAGCGGGGCAGCAGGGCGTCGAGCACGACCTCGGGCTCCGGCTCGTAGACGAAGTCGGCGGCCAGCTTTTCACTGGCCTCGGGGACCTCCACGGGCAGGAGCCGATGCACGGTGGCCTGCTGACGGCCGGCGCTGATGAACCGGGCAAACACCAGATCGACCTGGTCGGCATCGCCGTTCTCGTACTGCTCCATCGCCACGCGGATGGCGGGAAGGATGTCGCCCATCGACGGCCGGTCGCCGAGGTTGCTGCGGTCGGCGACAAGGTCCTTGCGCAACCTGCGCATCACGTCGCGGCCTTTGCGACCGATGGTCACCACCGAGGCTGCGGAGGGCGACTCGTTCATCTCACGCAGAGCCAACCGGATGTTGTTGCTGTTGAGCGCACCGACCAGCCCGCGGTCGGACGTCACCAGGATGACCAGTCGTCTGCGCAGCTCGCGCACCTCGAGGTAGGGGTGCTTGTACTCCGGGTCGCGCCTGAAGAGGTCGGCGATGACATTGGTGATCTCATCCGCGTACGGCCGCGCGGATTCCAGGCGTTCCTGGGCGCGTCGCATCTTGGCGGCCGCGACCAGCTCCATCGCCTTGGTGATCTTCTGCGTGTTCTTGACGCTCTTGATGCGCCGGCGCAGGTCGCGGAGAGATGCCATCTACCCTGCAAAGCCCTCTTTGAACTTCTCGATGGCCGTGATCAGCCGCTTCTCCGTTTCAGAGGTGAGCTCCTGCTTGTCGCTGATCTCCTTCTCGAGGTCCGCATGGTCACTGCTCAGGAAGCGCAGAAGTCCCCTCTCGAACTCGCTGACACGCTCGACGGGCACGTCGTCGAGGTAGCCGCGCGTGCCCGCGAAGATGGCGATCACCTGTTGCGCAAAGGGAACGGGCGAGTTGGCCGGCTGTTTGAGCAACTCGGTCATGCGAGTGCCGCGGTCGAGCGTGGCCCGGGTACGCTTGTCGAGGTCGGCCGCGAACTGGGCGAACGCCCTCAGCTCTCCGTACTGGGCAAGGTCGAGCTTGAGCTGCCCCGCGACCTGCTTCATCGCCTTGGTCTGTGCCGCCGAACCGACACGCGATACGGAGATGCCGACGTTGATGGCGGGACGGATACCGGCGTTGAACAGGTCCGTCTCCAGGAAGATCTGGCCGTCGGTGATGGAGATCACGTTGGTGGGGATGTATGCCGACACGTCGTTGGCCTGCGTCTCGATGATCGGCAGCGCGGTCAGGGTGCCGCCCCCCTCCTTGTCACTCATCCGCGCGGCACGCTCGAGAAGGCGCGAGTGCAGGTAGAAGACGTCGCCTGGGTATGCCTCGCGCGACGGCGGGCGGCGGAGCAACAGTGACAGCTGACGATACGCCTGGGCGTGCTTGCTGAGGTCGTCGTAGACGATGAGCGCGTGCTTGCCCTTCTGCATGAAGTACTCGCCCATGGCGCAGCCGGCGTATGGAGCCATGAACTGCATCGGCGCCGGGTCGCTCGCCGTAGCCGCGACGATGATGGTGTTCTGGAGCGCGCCCGCCTCCTCGAGGCGAGCGGCCACCTGGGCCACGGTCTGGCGCCGCTGGCCGATGGCGACGTAGATGCAGACGATGCCGCTGTCCTTCTGGTTGATGATGGCGTCGAGCGCCACCTGCGTCTTGCCTGTCTGGCGGTCGCCGATGATCAGCTCTCGCTGGCCCCGGCCGATGGCGAACATCGCGTCGATGGCCTTGATCCCCGTCTGCATCGGCGTGGTCACCGCTTGACGGAAGATGACCCCGGGGGCCACGTGCTCGATGGGCAGGTTCTGCGACGTCTCCACCGGCCCCTTGCCGTCGAGCGGTTCACCGAGCGCGTTGACGATGCGACCGATGAGCTCGTCGCCGACCGGCACCTCGGCGATCCGCCCCGTGGTCCGGACGGTGTCGCCCTCCTGGAGGTGCTGGTATTCGCCCATGATCACCGCGCCGACACCGTCCTCACGGAGGTCGAGCGCCAGCCCAAGAACCGCGCGTCCGCCGGGGGGCGCCGGAAATTCCAGCAGTTCGCCCGCCATCGCCTGCTCGAGCCCGTAGATGCGCGCGATGCCGTCGCCAACCGACGTGATCACACCCTCATGCGCGTCGACGACCGGGACGTCGAAACTGGCGATCCTCTGCTTCAGGATGTCGCCGATCTCGTCGCTGCGTATGGCCATGGTGATGTGCTACCTCTGTCTGCTATGCGGCCGGCGCCGCGGGCGGATGGAGCGGCGGGCAGCGCATCAGACGAGCGCCGTGCGGAGTTGCGCCAGCCGGGTGCGCAGGCTGCTGTCGATCACCCGGTCACCGATGCGAATGATCAGCCCACCGAGGATGGTGGGGTCCTGGTGAACCTCTGTCTGGACGGCGGCACCGAGCTTCTCGCTGAGCGTGCGACCGATGCGGGTCTCGAGGTCGTCGTCGACGGCGACGGCGGTGGTCACCTCAGCGCGAACCACTCCACTGTCGCGGTCGCTGAGGAGGTCATATGTCCCGACCAGGTCGTCGAGCACGTTGAGGCGACCGCGCTCGATGAGCAGGCGGATGAGGTTGCGCGCCGGCTCACCGACGCCGGCGATCATCTCCAGCGCGAGGCGGGTGCGTTCGGTTCGAGTCAGACGCGGGCTGGCCACGGCGGCGGCCACCTCTGGGTTGGAGAGCGTCTGCACAGCGCGCACCAGGTCTTCACGCCACTGTGGGATCTTCCCCTCCTGGCGTGCCAGGTCGAAGTAGGCCTGCGCGTAGCGGCGGCCTATTGTGGACGCCATTCAGCTGGCCCCGTGGCCGTTGCCGGACTCGACTGCGGCCAGCGATTCGTCGATCAGCCGTGAGTGTGACTTGCGGTCGACAGCTTCGCCGAGCACCTTGCTGGCCGCCAGCACCACCAGCGCACCCACCTGGGTCCGAATCTCCTGTATGGCCTTGTCACGTTCGGTGGCGATCTCTGAACGAGCGCGCTCGATCTGCGCCTCAGCCTCCCGTCGAGCTTTGCGGACCTGTTCTTCCGTCTCGGCGACAGCTGCCTTGTGAGCCTGCGCAAGGATGTCGCGCGCGCGGAGGCGCGCCTCCTCGAGCGTGGCTGCGACCTCCTTCTGAACCTCCTCCAGACGCCTCTCCGCTTCGGTCGCCGCCTGCACACCAGCCGCGATCTTCTGCTCACGCTCGGTGGCGACGCGCATGATCCGCGGGTACACCCACTTGGCGAGGATCCACACCATCAAGAGGAACGCGATCACCTCGGCGATCAGCGTCCCGTTGACGTCGAGCAGACCGGCAGTGGCGGCCACCAGGTGCGGCATGGCTGGCCTAGCTCACCCCGGAGGCGATGACGAAGAGGAAGAACATTCCGAGCGCGAGGTTGATGAAGTACATGCCCTCGACGAGGCCGATGATGAGGAACATGGTTGGGGTGAGGCGCCCCTGCGCGTCAGGCTGGCGCGCGACGCCGTTGATGGTGGCGTTACCGACCAGGCCGTCACCGATTGCTGCGCCGATGGCGCCGCCGCCGAGCGCCAGCCCCGCGGCGATCATCCCACCCATGACAGCGAGTGCGTGATTCACTGACCTCTCCCTTCTCTGTTACGCGTGCTCGGTGGCACCTTCAGGCGCACCCTCATGTTCATGGAGCCCCTCGCGAGCCATGCCGAAATAGATGATAGTCAAGAGCATGAAGATGAATGCCTGAATCGTCCCGATGAGAAACACGTCGAACAACTTCCAAATCACCAGTGCTCCGATCCAGATCGGTGACACGGCGGACAGGAATCCACCGGAGGTGGCGAAGGTCGTGAACGCGAGCGTCAGCAGGTAGACGACAACAACCCCGCCGAAGAGGTTGCCGAACAACCGCAACGCCAGGCTGATCGGCTTGACGAGCTCGGTGATGATGTTGATGGGCACGAAGATGATGCGCATGCCGATGGGCGCGTCGAACGGATGCGTGTATCGATAGAAAAACTTCTTCAACCCCAGCACGCGCGCGCTGTACCACTCGACCACAATGATCACCACCAGTGCCATGGCGAGGGTGAGGTTGATGTCAGCGTTGGCAGGCTCGACCGGAGACACCAGCGGGAAGAAGTCGAGCCAGTTGGCGAACAGGATGAAGAAGAAGATGGTCGCCGCCAGGGGGATGATGAACCCGGCATCCTCGGCGACCGTGTCGAAGGTGAGTCGGCGCACGTAGCTGAGCAGCAGCTCAAATACCATCTGGAGCTTGTGCGGCGCCCCCCGGCGCAGGGAGAAGACAACGCCAAACCCGATCGCCAGAGTGACGAGAATGGCGAGCCCGCTCGAGATCAGCGTGTCGTAGTTGAACGTGCACAGGAAGCTGCTGCCCTGGCAGATCGTCACCGTCGGATGAGTTCCCGGAATCGCCTCGGCGAGCGCTGGGGTCATCGCTGTGCCCTCAGCTCACGTATCGCCGACGCCGCCAGGAGGAGCTGGGCAATGCCGATGCCGAGAATGACGAGCCAGATGTTGCCCACTCCGAGTGGGTACCCGAGGGCAGCGCCGATCATGCTCAGGGTCAGCAGCCGCAGCAGGCTGCTGGCCACGAATGGCACAGGCATCCTGATCATGCGTCCGGCGATCAGGCCGTTGACAGAGCCGAGCAGGAGTCCGATGGCCAATGCCGCCGTCGGGCGGACGTGCCCAACGACCGCGCCGACGACGACCGCGACGATCGCGCCGCAGGCGGCAACGATGGACGCGGGGCGAGCAATGCGCCCACCGAAGCCGGCCGGCAACGCCTCGATACTCACGTGATGTACCGCCCGTACCGCTTGACTGTGATTACCGCTGCGATTGTCACCCCCACTACGAGCCCGAGGAGCAGGCCGATGGGACTGACGTGCAAAAGGGCGTCGACGCCGACGCCGGCCAGCAGCGGGACCAGCACCGACGCCGCCAGTGTGACGCCCAGGCCGAGGAGTTCACTGCCCGAAGGACCGGCTTGCGGGCCGTCGCCTCCATTCGCCTGTGGCACCCCAAAACTCCACGTCAACCCCGCTATCAACGGTTGCACAGCGCGCGTTCGGCCAACAGACAACACCCTGGTTTGGTCGCTCACCGCAGGTGCCCGACGTTAGCACAGCAGATCGGCGGCACGGACCCCGGCTCAGTCCGCCTCCCCGCTGCGGCGATTGACTCGCGCTGGAATGCTGCGCCGCCCGCGGATCAACAGTGAGCCATCTGCATCAAACGCCGGGTCTGCCGGGGCAATCGGCTCCTGAGGCCGCCGTCGACTGCGCCACACCAGTCCGACCAGGCTCACCAGCAGCAGTCCCAAGGCGACGTCGAGGATGCGCTTGTGACCGAAGACGAAGAGCGCGATGCACCCGAGGATCGCGGTCATCAGGTAGAAGGCGAGCGCTGTCTCCATCGGCGTCATCCCGCTGGCCAGCATCCGATGATGGAGGTGGCCGGCGTCGGGCTCGGTCGGGCTCCGACCGGCACGCCGGCGGCGCACGATCGCGAACGCGGTGTCGCCGATGGGCAGACCGAGCGCGATCAGCGGGATGAAGAGGGCCATGCCAACCGCGATCTTGGCGACTCCAAGGATGCTGATCACGGCCAGCGCAACCCCGAGGAAGTGGCTGCCCGTGTCGCCCATGAAGACGCGGGCCGGAGGCAGGTTGAACACCAGAAAGCCCGCGCAGCAGCCCATCAGGGCCCCACTCATGACGATGACGCCGTGCTGCACATCACCGGGACTTTGGGCGCGGTTGATGGCAGCGAGCAGGAGCACCGTGGCAACGATGGCGACCACTCCTGCGGCGACGCCGTCCGAGCCGTCGAGGAAGTTGATCGACACCTGCATGCCGAGGAGGAAGACGACCGTGATCGGCGCGATCAGCAGTCCCAGCCCCAGCGGCGACGGCCCGTGGGTGCCGGGGATGGTGAGGAAGTTGATGGTGATTCCCAGAAGCACCGCCAACACACCGGCGCCGACCTCGATGCCGAGCTTGGCGTTCCAGGGAAGGTCGAAGATGTCGTCGATGAGCATGGCCGCGGTGATCGCCGCGGTCACGGCGACCACCTGCCACCGATCTGGAACCGCGCCTCCGAACGCGATCAGCGCGACGGTGAATCCGATGAACAGAGCCAGGCCGCCAAGTCGCGGCGTGGGAGTGGGATGAAGGTGGCGATCGGCGTCAGGTTCGGCGACGGCGGAAAGCCGGCGCGCCATGAGCATGGTCAGCGGCACCGCGGCGATGGTGACGATGCTGGCCAGCAGGAACGGCGGAAGCGCCGGCAGCCACCCGTTGCTCACGAGCGATACGGCAGCGGGAACCGCCTGCAGAGCGCGAGGCTGCGCTCGCGGACCTGGCTGTGCACGCCGAGGTCCTCAAAGCCGTGCAGCATCACCGCGATGAGGTCGGCGATCTCGTCCATCTCCGCGTCGCCCATGCCGCGCGATGTCACCGCCGGCGAGCCCAGTCGGATGCCGTTGGGGTTGTAGGGGGTGCCTCCGTGGCCGGGGAAGGCGTTGGCGTTGACGGTGACGCCGACCTCGTCGAACGCGTTCTGCACAACCCGGCCGCGCAGGTTGAACGGACGCAGGTCGACGACCATGAGGTGGTTGTCGGTGCCCCCGGTGGTCAGCTCGAGGCCGCGCGAGGCCAAGCCCCGGGCGAGTGCCGTCGCGTTGCTCACCACGCGGTGCGCGTAGGCGCGGAAGTCGGGCTGCATGCACTGCGCGAACATCACCGCCTTGGCTGCGATGGAATGCATCTGCGGACCGCCCTGGACCCCCGGACACACCGCCTTGTCGACCACGTCGGCATGGGCGGCGCGGCACATGATCACGCCTCCCCAGGGGCCGCGCATGGTCTTGTGGGTGGTGAAGGTGACGAAGTCGGCGTGCGGCACCGGTGAGGGGTGAGCGCCACCGGCGACCAGCCCGGCGAAATGGGCCATGTCGACGAGCAGGAGAGCTCCGACCTCGCGGGCGATCTCCGCGAACGCTGCGAAGTCGAGAAGGCGCGGGTAGGAGCTGTAGCCGGCGACGATCATTGCCGGCGACACTTCGCGCGCACGCGCGCGAAGCTCGTCGTAGTCGAGCCGGCCGGTGGACTCGCTGACCGTGTACGCCTGGAAGTTGTAGAGCCTGCCGCTGAAGCTGACCGGGGAACCATGGGTGAGGTGGCCGCCCTGGTCGAGCGCCATGCCGAGAACCGTGTCTCCGGGGTCGAGCACACTGGCGTAGACGGCCATGTTGGCCTGTGTGCCCGAGTGCGGCTGGACGTTGGCGTGCTCCGCGCCGAACAGCTGCTTGCACCGATCGCGGGCCAGGTTCTCCACCTGGTCGACGACCTGGCAGCCGCCGTAGTAGCGCTTGCCCGGGACCCCCTCCGCGTACTTGTTGTTGAGCCACGAACCGAGGGCCTCGAGCACGGCGACCGAAGCGAGGTTCTCCGACGGGATCAGCTCGAGCGTCTCCTCCTGGCGGGTCAGCTCGGCGTCGAGCAGCGCCGCCACCTCTGGGTCGGTGGCGCGAAGCGCCGGCTTGGCGGTGAATCCGACATGGGCGTCGATTTCCTGCTGCACTGCCATCCTCTCGTCGTCCTCCTCGGGGGCGGGAAGCGATTGGCCCCACCGTCAGCCCTGCACGAACTCCGAGAGACTGCGGCGGTCGATTGGCCCCTCGCGCAGGACACGCGGCGGCGTCACGCTGCAGTCGATGATAGTGGAGGCCTGACCGGCGGGGCTTGCACCTTCGACGATCACATTGACCTGGTTCCCGAAATGGCGGCGCACCTCCGCCGCGTATGTCGCTGGCGGGTCGCCGTGGCGGTTGGCGCTGGTGCTGGCCAGTGGGCCGCTCCGTTCCAGCAGGGCGAGCAGCTCCCGATGCCCGGGTACTCGAACGTTGAGGGTGTCACCCTGACGGGGCACGGCCAGGCGCACCTCCCCGACCGCGAGCACCAGAGAGAGCGGCCCGGGCCAGAATGCCGCGGCCAGGCGTGATGCGGCGGGAGTCCAGGCGACCATGCCGTCCAGCTGGGTGGCGTCGTGGGCGAGCAGCGTCAGCTCGAGGCCGGCGGGGCGGCGCTTGAGCGCGTACACGCGGTCCACGGCGTCGGCGCTGCGCGGGTCGCAGGCGAGGCCGTAGACGGTGTCGGTGGCCACCGCGATCACCTCGCCGCGGCCCAGCGCGGCGAGCGCGGTGGCGGCGTCGTGTCCGGGTGCCGTCGATGTCACCTCGCTGCGCGGGTCATCGACACCACCCGCGGACGGTCGGTGAGGTCGTGGTGGCTCTCAGTGACCGTGCCGGGTCCGAGCGCCTCCACGGCCAGCGCGGCGACCGGTGCGTCCGCCCTGGTGTCGATCTCCACGGCCGACCATCCGTCTGCGGCGAGAACTCCAGCTATCGAGGGGAGCAGCTCCCGATAGGCGTCGAGGCCGTCGGCCCCGCCATCCAGCGCGAGGACAGGTTCGTGGTCGCGCACGTCGCGCGCCAGGCCCTCGAGCTCGGTGGTGGCGATGTACGGTGGGTTGGCGACGACGATGTCGAACGAGCGCTCCTGCAAGGGTGCGCACCACGACCCCTGCACCAGCTCGACGCGGTTGGCCACCTCGTGCCGCGCCGCGTTGGAGCCCGCGATGGCGAGCGCCGCCTTGCTCAGGTCGGTGGCGGTGACCTGCGCACCGGGCAGCTCCGCGGCCAGGGTGATGGCGACACACCCGCTGCCGGTGCCGAGGTCGGCGATGCGCAGCCCGTCGCCGCCTGGTGCGCGCCGGAGCGCCTCCGCGAGGGCGAGGTCGACCAGCGTCTCGGTCTCCGGCCTGGGGATGAGCACGTCGGGTGAGACCGTGAACGCACGAGAGTGGAACTCACGTTCGCCGGTGATGTGCGCCACCGGCTCGCCGTCACCGCGACGCCGTACCAGCTCCCGGATGGCGCCGAGCTGATCGTCCTCGAGCGGGCGGTCGAACTGCAGGTACACGTCGATGCGACGCAGGTTGAGCGCTTGCGCTGCAAGCAGCTCGGCATCAAGCCGCGGCGAGCTGCTGCCATGGCTGTCGAGGTACTCGGTGCTGAGCCGCACCACCTCCATCAGCGTCCGCACGGACAGTCAGGCATCGCCGTCGTCGGCGAGCAGGCGGTGCGCCTGGTCCTCTTGCGCGAGGGGCTCGATGAGCAGCTCGAGCTCGCCGTCGAGGACCTTGGTGAGCTGAAAGACGTCGAGGTTGATGCGGTGGTCGGTGATGCGCGACTGGGGGTAGTTGTAGGTGCGGACCTTCTCGCTGCGATCCCCGCTGCCGACGGCTGAACGGCGGGTCGCCTTGAGCTCGGCGTCACGCTCGGCCTGGGCGAGGTCGTAGAGCCGCGCGCGCAGCACGCGCAGCGCCTTGGCGCGGTTCTTGATCTGCGACTTCTCGTCCTGGCAGGTCACCACCAGGCCGGTGGGAAGGTGGGTGATGCGCACCGCGGAGTCGGTGGTGTTGACGCTCTGCCCACCGGGGCCGGTGCTGCGATACACGTCAATCTTGAGCTCGTTATCGGCGATGTTGACCTCGAGCTCGTCGGCTTCGGGCAAAACCACCACCGAAGCCGCGGAGGTGTGGACGCGGCCCTGTGACTCCGTCTCCGGCACCCGCTGGACGCGATGCACGCCGGACTCGAACTTGAGCTTTGAGTAGGCGCTGCGGCCGTGCACCTCGAAGATCACCTCCTTGAACCCGTGGCTGCCTGATTCGCTGGCGTCGAGAACCTCGACGCGCCAGCGCTGCCGCTCCGCGTAGCGGCCGTACATGCGGAAGAGGTCGGCGGCGAAGATCGCGGCTTCGTCGCCCCCCGTGCCGGCGCGGATCTCGATGATCACGTCGCGCTCGTCGTTGGGGTCGGTGGGGACGAGCAGCGCGCGCAACCGCTGCTGCGCCTGCTCCTCGATGCCCCGCTGGGTGGCCTCCTCCTCCGCCGCCATGGTCACGATCTCCTGGTCGGCCTCGTTGCGTTGCAACTCCTGCGCCTCACGAACGGCCTGGTGGGCGGCGCGCCAGGAGCGGCCTGTCTGCACCACCTCGCGCAGCCGCGCCTGCTCCTGCGAGAGCCGCTGGACTCTGTCGATGTCGCTGTAGACGTCGGGCTGGGCGAGCTGCGCGCCAATCTCGTCGAAGCGCTCTTCGAGCGCGCGCAGTCGATCGTCGATCGCGGCCATGGCTTCGAAAGGTTAGCCCTGCGCAGCGGCAGTGGCGTCGTGAGCCTCGGCAACGGGGCCGTCGCCGGAGCGAGCGGCATCGAGCGCGCAGATGGCCACCTCGATCTGACGGTCGTTGGGCTCGCGGGTGGACAGCCGCTGGGTGGCAAGAACGGGGACCAGGGCGACGCGTCCGAACGTCGTGTGCCGGATGCGGGCCAGCCCGCGGATCCCCTCATAGGAGATCGCGGCCACCACCGGCACAAGAAGGATCTGCAGAGCGAGCCGAACCGGGATGGGCAGAGTCCCGAGCGGCGTGAAGACGATCACGCTGACCAGCGCCACCACGACCAGGAAGCCGGTGCCGCAGCGCGGGTGAAGGCGACTGCTGACGCGCACGTGCTGGACGTCCACCGCGGCACCACTCTCCAGGCAGTTGATGGCCTTGTGTTCGGCCCCGTGGTATTCGAAGAGGCGGCGCACGCTGCGCAACTGCCCGATCGCCACCAGGTAGGCGAGCAGGACGACAGCGCGGATTGCACCTTCGATGAGCACGCCCACAACACTCCGCTGGGTGCCGCCGCGGTGGAGCACGCTGGCGAGCACCAGGGGAAGCCCGATGAACAAGCCGATGGCGAAGATCATCGAGACGACGATGGTCGCGCGCAACGTCGCGGCGGTCAGCTGTGCCTCCTCGCCGAGCTGCACGTTCGCCGACCACTGCAGAGCCCGCATGCCCAGCCCCAGCATCTCGTACAAGCCGGCCACGCCGCGGAGGAACGGCTTGGCCCACATTGGGTGCGTGTACACGCGCGAGGTGAGCATCTCGGACCGCACCGTGATGGTGCCGTCCGGCCGCCGGGCGGCCACCGCGTAATGGTGGCGACCCCGCATCAACACACCTTCGATCACCGCCTGGCCGCCGTAGAAGAACATCTGCGGCGGCGCGGTGGCCGCGTTGAGAGCCGCGGTGAGGAGGATGTCGCGGAGGCGGGGACGTCGCATGAAGCCCACTCTACGCGGGCTTCGGCGTGATCAGGCCTGTTTGGTGCCGGATTTGGCCGCAGCGCGGCGACGGAAGCGCTCCACCTGTCCGCCGGTATCGATAATCCGCTGGGTGCCGGTGAAGAATGGATGGCAGACCGAGCAGACCTCGGTCTTCAGCTCGGACAGCGTCGACCCTGTGGTGAACGTGTTGCCGCACAGACAGGTCACGACAGCGTCGGTGTGGTACTGGGGATGGATCTCGGTCTTCATGGCACTCGGAAACGCACGGATGGGAACTGCATCGAGCATAGCACGCGCCCTCAGTTACGAAACTCCCGCTCAGACCGCGGCAGCCGCGGGGCGCGTGAAGTTGCCGTGCTCGACCCCGGGCAGCAGGTCGCGGATCCGTTGGTGAGCGGCCCGCATCCCGATCCCCGCCGGCAGCACGGGCAGCACGTCGAGGAGCCAGTCGTGGTCGACGTTGAGCGAGCGCCATTGCACCTGGTCGACGCCCATGGTCCGGCAGGCGCGCACGGTCGCGTCGATCTCCTCGTCGACGTCGGTGACCCCCGGGAAGGTGAGCAGGTTGAGGCACACCTGGCCGCCGTGGGCGTGCATCAGTGCGCCGCAGGCGACCACCTCCTCCAGCCCGTAGCCGATGGGCCGGTAGTAGGGACGGAAAACCCCGTCGTTGAACGAGATGGCGCTGATCCTCACGCTGTTGAGGCCGGCGTCGATGAGCCGCTCGAGGACGTGCGGCTTGCTCGCGTTGGTGTTGATGTGGATGGTCGCGCCCGGGTGCAGTTCGCGGATGCGACGGGCGGCCTCGACCAGCGCGTCGTCCCTGGTCAGCGCCTCGCCCTCGCAGCCCTGGCCGAACGCGACGATGGCGCCGTCCTGTCCGCGCAGGTGCCAGTCGGCCAGCGCCACCAGCTCATCGGCGGTGGGAGCGAAGCCCATCCGCTGTTGCGGGGCGGCCACCTCCCCGTCGGTCTGCAGCGAGATGCAGCCCAGACAGTCGGCGTTGCACGCCGGCGATGCCGGCAAAGCTCCCTCGTAGCGGCGGTGGAAGGTGTTCTGCGCTGTGTAGCAGCGGTTCACCAGGGCGCAGTTGGCGAGGTGGTCGACGAGCCGGTTGCCCGGCAGCGCCTCGCGCGCCTGCTGGACCGCCGCGGGCAGGTCGGGCCGCCCGTAGTTGGCCGGCCGCCACCACTCGAAGCTGTCGGTGCGCAGGGCGGCGCACATCAGGTCGCCGCCGTGTTCGACCACGGCCGTGTAGCCGAAGAGCGGCAGCCGCCGTGCGCCGGGGAGGCGCTCGGTCGCGGGGAGAAGGGTGCGCAGCAGGCCCACCGGCAGGACCGCCGCGACCGCCAGCCACTCGCCGTCGACGGCGACCGCGCCGCCATCGCTGTCGACGGCAAGCGGGCGGCGGCCGGGAAGGTGGCTGAGGGTGGCTTCCTCGGGAAGTGGGATCAGGTCTTCGGGGCGGACCGCGACCAGCGCTCCGCCGCTCCGCGCGGCGGCCCGATAGCCCTCCAGAATCTCGATCGAGCCGTCGGGGCGGCCGGCCACCAAGCGCATGGCTCGATTATGGGTGGGCGCCGGCGGCGGTCCGTCGGGGGCGGCGCGCAGTCGACCATCTCAGACGGCGGACGGCCCCTCGCCGCGCACCTTCTCCACAGCCGAGAGGGCCTCGCGCAGGCTTTTTATCCATTCGTCCTGGTGCTTGCCGACCAACCGGACGCACCAGGCCAGAGCCTCGCTCCGGCTGCGGGCGACACCGGCGTCGATGAGCGTGTCGAGCACCGCGCGGTCGCCAAGGCGCAACCGGGTCATGACCGGCACCCCAAGCGTGGTGAAGTGTTCCTCGACCTCACCGCAGCGAGCCCCCCACGACACCTTGCGCCCGAACAGCCGCTCAGCCTCGGAAGCCACCCCGATGCGGCGCTCGCGCGTTTCGTCACGGAACCGCCCGATCCGAGCCGACTGGGCCGCGTTCCGAGCCGCCTCGGTGGCGTCCGCCGGCAGTTCCGGCTGGTTGATCGTCCCCACGATGAGAATCTCATCGCGGTCACCGGTGATCGTCGGGGCCCCGGAAAACAGGTCATCCGGAATCCGCCCAGCAAACCACCCAGCCAATTCGTCGTCGGTAAGAGAGGCCTGCGCCTCATGCTGATTTCTCATGGTTACATGATTACACAGAAATTCACGAAGCGCAAGAGTGTCGCGGACGAACCAGAGGCCAGGGTGATAGCTCCTGGAAGAACCCTACGATGAGGGCGGGGAGGGGTTGCGGGGGTCGCGCAAGTTCTGCAGCAGGCGAAGGAGCGAAGAACTCGCCAGTGGCGAGTTCGCAGCGACGCCAGCGCCTGCGAAGCCTGTCCGCGGCGCGACCCCCGCAACCCCTCCCCGCCCGGTTCCACCGGTTCCTCGAGCTACCGCACCCGCCGCGCCCCTTCTGGCGGCAACGCAAAATGATGCTTGGTCGAGATCTCACGCACGGTGCCGCTCTGCGCGCGCATCACCAGGCTGTGCGTCTCGGCCCACCAGTTGTGGTACTGCACCCCGCGCAGGATGCCCCCGCCGGAGATGCCCGTGACCGCGATGCTGACGTGGCGGCCGGGCACCAGCCGTTCCATGCTGATCGCCTCGTCCGGGTCGAAACCGGCGGCGCGCATCGCCACCGCCTCGTCCTCGTGACGCACCCAGGGGCGGCAGTGCAGCTCGCCCCCGAGGCAACGCATCGCGCAGGCAGCGACGATCGCCTCCTGGGTGCCACCTGAGCCGACCATCACATCGATCCCGCTGCCCGGCCAGGCGGCCATCATCGCCGCGCCCACGTCGCCGTCGGAGATCAGGGCCACCCGGGCACCCAGAGAGCGGACGTGCTCGAGGAGCGCCTGGTGGCGCGGACGGTCGAGCATGATCACGGTGAGGTCCTGCACCTGCACGTCCATGGCGAAGGCGATGCGGCGCAGGTTGTTCTCGGGGGTGTCGGCGATGTCGACGGCGCCCTTGGCGGCGGGACCGACGGCGATCTTGTGCATGTAGGCCACCGGCGGCGGCGAGAGGATGCCCCCCGGCTCGGCTGCGGCGGCGACGCTGAGCGCCTGGCTGAGCCCGCGCGAGACCAGGCTGACGCCGTCCACGGGGATGATCGCTAGGTCGACGTGGTCGCGGCCCACGCCGATGCGCCGGCCCGGAGCCAGGTTGCTGTTGCCACCCTCGGGACCGATCACCACCCGTCCGTCGAAGGGCATGGCAACCAGCGCCTCCTCCATCACGCGCTGGCCCGCGTCGCGGGTTCCTGCCTTGTCGCCACGGCCGAGCCAGCGACCCACCGATAGCGCCGCCGCCTCGGTGGCGCGAAGCAGCTCGAGACCGCGGTGACGGTCGCGGCCGACCTTGGCGGGGGCCGCCGCCAGGTCGGGTACGGCGGTCTCGGCCATCGCCCCGATTATGGGCGGCCGGGAGGGGCTCAGCCGGGGATCGCGTGTCCCTCGGCGGTGCCAATCACTCGCACCAGCGTGTCGACATCATCGTCGCGGGTGGCGCCGACTCCCAGCGCCGCGGCACGCATGAAATCGCGGAAGAGCGGATGGGGCCGGTTGGGGCGGGAGCGGAACTCGGGGTGGAACTGCGAGCCCAAAAAGAACGGATGGTCGCGCAGCTCCATGATCTCGACCAGCCTGCCGTTGGGCGAGGTGCCGCTGAACACCATGCCCTCCGCCGCCAGCCGGTCGCGATAGTGGTTGTTGAACTCGAAGCGATGGCGGTGGCGCTCGTAGATGAGCACTTCGCCGTACGCGTTGGCGGCGCGGCTGCCGGGCACGAGCTTGCACGGGTACACACCCAGGCGCATCGTGCCGCCCTTGTTCTCGATGTCGCGCTGCTCGGGCAGCAGGTCGATCACCGGGACCGAGGTGAAGGCGTTGAACTCCGTCGAGTTTGCGTCAAGAGCGTCCAGAACTTCGCGGGCGAAGTCGACGACCGCGCACTGCATGCCGAGGCACAGTCCCAGGTAGGGCACCAGGTGGTGGCGGGCGAAACGGGATGCGAGCACCTTGCCTTCGATGCCGCGATGACCGAAGCCGCCGGGCACGACGATGCCGTCCGCCCCCTCGAGCACCGCAGCTTCCGCCTCCAGCTCCTCGGAATTGACCCACTGGATGGTCAGCTCGACACCGCAGTTGACGGCGGCGTGACGCAGCGACTCGGTGACACTGATGTAGGCGTCGGGCATCTCGACGTACTTGCCCACCACCGCGATGCGCACCGGTGGCTTGATGGCGCCGATGCGCGTGACCAGGTCGCGCCAGTCGTCGAGGTCGGGTGGCGAGGCCTGAATGCTCAGCGCCTGGACGATGTAATCGCCAAGCCCGGTGTCTTCGAGGAACAGCGGCACCTCGTAGATGGACCGCACGTCGGGGACGTTGATGACCGCGCGGCGCTCGACATCGCCAAAGAGTGCGATCTTCTCCTTGAGGCTCTCACTGATTGGCTGCTCGCTGCGGGCCACGATGACATCCGGCTGGATGCCGATGCTGCGCAGCGTGTTGACGCTGTGCTGAGTGGGCTTGCTCTTGAACTCCTCGCTGGCGGCGACGTAGGGGACCAGGGTGAGGTGCACATAGCAGACGTTGCCGCGTCCGACGTCGTTCTTGAGCTGACGGATGGCCTCGAGGAACGGCAGTGACTCGATGTCGCCCACGGTGCCCCCGACCTCGACGATGACCACGTCCGGTTCGGGGAGCTCGTTCTCGGCGACCCGCAGGATGCGCTGCTTGATCTCGTTGGTGATGTGGGGGATCACCTGCACGGTGCCTCCGAGGTAGTCGCCGCGGCGCTCCTTGGCGATCACGCTCGAGTAGATCTTGCCGGTGGTGACGTTGCTGGCCTTGCTGAGGGCGACGTCGACGAAGCGCTCGTAGTGGCCCAGGTCGAGGTCGGTCTCCGCGCCGTCGTCGGTGACGAAGACCTCCCCGTGCTGGTAGGGCGACATCGTGCCGGGGTCGACGTTGAGATAGGGATCGAGCTTCTGCATTCCGACATGCAGCCCGCGCGCCTTGAGGATGGTGCCGATCGAGGCGGCGGTGATTCCCTTGCCCAGAGAGGAAACCACTCCCCCGGTAACGAACACGAACTTGGCCATGGGGAGCCTCCCTAGAGGTTTTCGACAGTCTACCAGCCACCCGGGCGCGGGAGTGAACCGATGTTCGGTGCGCGCCGCTTCAGCCGGTGCCGCGTGGCTCCAGGATGACCACGCGCGACTCGTCGGAGCCGCTGATGGCGCCGTTGAGGTTGAGCTTGGGCAGCGCCTGGTAGCTGCCATCGGGCAGCCCCATCTCCCTGGCGAAGTGTTCGACCGGTTCGTACTCGCCGCTGCCCGACGAGGCGGCGGAACGGTATCGAACCGGGATCACGATCGCTGGGGAGAGGGTGTTGACAAGCTTGGTGGCCGCCGCGGGCGCTAGCGCGTCGCCGCCGCCGACGGGAGCGACAAGCACGTCAACGTGGCCGAGGACGTCGATCTCCTCCTCGGTGAGCTGGCGGTCGAGGCGACCCACGCTGACCACCCTGACGTCGTCGATCTCCACACGCACCAGGGTGCGGCCGTCACCGGTGTCGACGCCCCGGACCGTGACACCCCGCACCTCGAACTCCCCGGCGCCGGCGATCTCCTGGCTCTGACCCTGGTGGTGGCGGAGCTTCTCGGGGTCGGTCCGGCCCTCGGTGCGGACGATCAGGTCGGGACCGCTCTTGCCGAGACCGGGCAACTGGCCGTCCGGGGGGTCGACGATGACCTGCGTCTCCCGACCCCGAAGACGCACGCAGGACATGCCCAAGTAGGTGATCTCCATCTCGCGGCATGGTAGCGGCGCGACGCCCGCCGCGCTCCACGCCGCCCCGGTCAGTCGCTGGCGACGGTGATGGTGACCGTGCGGGTGACGCCGGTTTGGCCGGTGACCTGGAGGGTGGCCCGGTCGCCGACGAGGAGCCCGAAGTCGCCGGGCTGAAAACCGTTCGCCGAGCTCACCGAACTACCGTTGACGGAGACGACGACGTCACCGGGAACGAGCACCCCGGCAGCCGCCGCGGGAGCGCTGACCGCGGTGATCAACGCTCCCGGGGGGATGCCCAACGCGGCCGCCGTCGACGCGCTGATGAGCACGCTGGTGACACCGAAGCTGGCAGCTGAGACGGGCGATCCGCGCTGGGCAGCGCTGACGAGGGTGGCGGCGTCGCGACCGGACGCCGCCAGGACCCCGGGCGCACCTGGGATGACGGTGACCACCCCGATGACCGTACCGGTTCCGTCGACCAGAGGTGCCCCCTCGGCATCGGGGGCGGGTGTGGAATCCACGGAGATCAGGTCGGCGAGGTCGACCTGGCCGCTACTCCCGGATACGCCGACAGCGGCCACCACGCCACTGCGCGTGGTCAGGGTACCGGCCGCCGGGTGGTAGACGGCCACGGCGAGGTCACCGATGTGCGGGTCCGGGGTGGCGATCTTCAAGGGTGTCATGCCGGTCGCCCCGGCCGCCCGCAGCACCACGAGGCCGTTGGGGACGTCGCTGGCGGCGATGACAGCGTTGTAGCCCTTGCCGTCGGCAGTGGCCACCCGCAGCCGCGAGGCTCCGCGCACCGCCTGCGCGGAGGTGACGATGAGCCCATCGCTGCTGACCGCGAATCCCTCGGCGAGCCCGGTCGTCTGGCCCGCGGCCAGCTGCGTCGCGGTGACCGCCTGGGTGCTCACGGTGACCAGGGACGGTTGCACGGCGACGGCGATGTCTCCGACGGACACCGTCCCGCCGCCGGTCTTGGTCTGCGTCACCACCCGCTGGGCCGGCCCGAAATGCGTGTACACGCCCCATGCCACGAGGCCTCCGCCGATGACCCCGACGCAGGCGCTGAGCAGCACGGCGGCGAGCAGCCGCGACCCCGACGCCCGCGCGGCGCTGCTCACTGCGTGCGCGCAGGCTCGCGCAGCGACAGGTAGCGCACGATGCCCGCGGCGTTGCTGTGCACGCCATTGAGCACCTCGAACTTCTCGCGCACCTCGGGGGCGAGGTCGTCCGGCGCGCTCGCGAACGCGTCGGCGAGGGCGGCGGCGACGTCGTCGATGGCCGCCTCCTCGGTCTCACGCATGGTCCGTTCGGCAACCTCCACCCACTGGTTGAGCATCTGCTCCGCCTCGGTGAGCGTCTCGAGCGCATGGTCCACCGGCCCGTAATGCGTCAGCACCACCTGGGTGGGCCGCAGCGCGGCAAACCGGCGCAGGCTCCGCGTGGCCTGCTCGAGGTCGAAGTCGGGCGGTGGCGTGGCCGGCCGGAGGATCCCGAAGTCGGGCAGCTTGACACCGACCGCGTCCCCGACCAGCAGCGTGCCGGTCTGCTCATCGAGCACGGCGTGGTGATGCTTGGCGTGCCCCGGCGAATCGACCAGGGTGAGGAAATGCCCCTCGCCGACGTCGACCCGGTAGCCGTCGGCGGCGGCCACCAACCGGTCCTCAGAGACGGGCAGCATTCGCCCGTAGAGACCGTCGAGCAGGGGACCGTAGACCCGCGCGGCGCTGTCGATGAGCCTGCTCGGGTCGAGCAGGTGGCGCGCACCCCGCTCGTGGACGACGACAGTCGCGTTGGGGAAGGCCGCGGCGATGTCGCCGACTCCGCCGGCATGGTCGAGGTGGATGTGCGTCACCACGATCCAGCGCAGGTCCGCCGGGCCGAGGCCGGCGGCGGCCAACGCTTCGCGCACTGCCGGGGCGCTGCTCTGCGAGCCCGTCTCGACGAGGGCGGGCTGCGTGCCCTCGACAAGGAAGCCGGCGGTCATCCGATCCATGCCACCGAGCAGGGTATCGAGCTGGCGAATCCCCGGCGCGATCAGATCCACGCCAGCAGCCTATACAAGAGGCCCGAGGAACGCGCCGCTACGGGGTGGCGCTCGGCGACGCCGATGCTGTCGGCGACTTACTGGCCGGCGGCTGCTGCTGGAGGAGCGTGCTGAGCTGCGCGGCGTCGGCCTTGACGAGGTCCTCCTCCTTGCCAAACGTGGTGAAGTCGTTCTTCTGAAGGGCGGCCTCCGCGGTGGCCTGATGCGTCAAAAGATCGTTGAGCAGGGCCAGTTCCTGGCTGGTGAAGTTCGCCGTCGACGGCGGCGTTGGCGTCGTCGGGCCGGTGGGCGTCGTCGGGGTGGTCGGCGTGCTTGTCGGCAACCCCGGGATCGGCTGCGTGGTGTTGAGCAGCGTCTGCAGCGCCTGGGCGAATGAAGGGCCCTGGGCCACGGTGTTCTGCGTGCCGACGATCACCTCGTGGAGCTGGGGGAATGCGGTCCCGCCCGCCGAGCCGTTGGCGAGCACGTACAACGGGCGCACGTAGAGGAACGAGTCGTTGTTGAAGGGCAGCACGATGACGTTGCCGAGGATGACCGACGAGCCGTGCTGGCTGAGCAGGCTGATCTCCGGGCTGATGATGGGGTCGGTGTTGATGTTGTTGTCGAACTGCAGGGGGCCGAGGACGTTGACGGCATTGTTGAGCGGCACGGCGACCAGCTTGGGATGGTTGGTTGTGGTGTAGTCAGATTGCGCGGCCAGCCAGGCGGTCATGTTGTTGGCGCTGCCTCCGGTCGTGCTGGCCGGCGAGAACGACTGGAACAGGATGAAGCTGGGTTGTGTATCGCCGGGGAGGGTGACCTCAACGTAGTACGGCGTGGTGTCCTGTTGCTGTCCGTTGAGCTGCTGCTGGGCGATGCGGTAGCGGTCGCTGCCGTTGAAGAACACTGCGGCGCTGCTCACGTGGACGTTGGCGTAGACGTGCGACTGGGCGGTGAAGAGGTCCTCGGGGTAGCGCAGGTGGGCACGCAGCGTCGAGTTCATCGAGCTGAGCGGTTGCATCAGGCCGGGGTAGATCGCGTTCCATGCCGCGGTGAGTGGCTCGTTAAGGTCGACGGCGTAGAGAGTCACTCCGCAGGTGCGCGCGTCGACGACGGCCTTGACCGCGTTGCGCTTGTACGAGGATCCGTTGTCCACCGCCGACTCGGGGAACCGGTTTGTCTGGACGTAGGCATCGGCGATGTAATCGAGATGGCCGGTGCTGGAATCGACGACGACGTACGGGTCACCGTCGACCTTCAGGAAGGGCGCGATGCTGTTGATGCGATCCTGCACCTCGCGGTGGACGAGCACGCGGCTGCTGTCGAGGAGTGAGTTGTTGAGGAAGAGGTCGAGGCTGCCGAAGGAGTCGATCGAGACAGCCAGCTTGTCGATGACGTTGCCCACCGCGATGCCCTGCATCTCGCTGCCGGCGTGGAAGGTGGCGTCGCCACCGCCGAGTGGGAAGTCGAACTCTTTCTGCTGCGTGCCCGTCACCACCGGCTGCGTTGTCGCCAGACCGCAGTAGATGCGCGGATCACCGGCGGCCCCGTCGAAGCTGAGGCCGGGCGGCGCGTCAGGCGCCACCTGCTTCATCGGCTGCTGGCCGACAAGAATCTGCGGTTTGCCCTCGGCTGCGACCGCGTTGACCGACACCGCGGTGATGCCGTAGCCGTGCGTGTAGTTGAGCGCGCTGTTGACGAACGACGCATTGGGGATGTCGCCCTCGGCGATCTCGCGCGGGCCGAGCATGACCTCGGTCTGGCCGCTGCCACCCGAGGAGGGGTAGCGATCGACGGTGATGGTGGGGTAGGTCTGGTAGCTGCGACTGCGATCGATCTGGTTGAAGGTGTCGGGGAGCTGGCTGACGTCCTGGATGCGCACGTTGCGGAGCGTGCCGGGGTCGGCGCCAAGGTCGGCGAGCGTGGGTGGGCCGACCGTCCCGAAGGTGCGCACCTGGACGTCGGAGGGCATCAGCGCCCACGCGTACCGGCTGGTGTTGAGGTAGTCGGTGATCGGCTGCGTCTGTGCCACCTGCGCGTTGGGGTTGACGGAGGCGCCCTGGTAGATGAGGGCAGGCACTCCCTGCACGACTCCGGCGAGGATGAGCCACCCCACCAGCGTGCCGGCGAAGATGGCGGCGCTCGACGTGGTCTTGCTGGAGCGCCGCACCAGGACGAGCGCGAGGGTGACGCCGGCAAGCAGCAGCGCCACCCATTGCAGGACGCCAAGGACTGGGCGTGTGACATTGCGCTGGGTGGCGTCGAGGCCGACGAAGTTGTCGTGTTGCGAGGTGGCCAGGTGGTAGACGCCGAAGTGCGCTCCCAGGGCGGCGAGAACGAAGATCCCGGCGAGACAGACACCGGCGTGGGTGACCGCCGAGCTGAATCCCTGCTCGAAGCTGCGCCCCTCGGGCGGCTTGACCGGGAGGGTGACCTCGGTGGGCGTGTTGGCCAGCGAGAAGGACGCGGCCGCAAGACCGATGGCGCCGAGGAGCCCGATGATCGCCACCGCCCACAGCAGGGCCTGGATGGCGTCGAGCACGGGAAGGGTGAAGATGAAGAAGGAGTAGTCCTGCTGAAAGACGGGATCGGTGGCCGCGAACGACTGCCCATGCAACCAGAGGAGCACGTCCTGCCACTGGCCCGCGAGGAACGCGCCCCCGGCGAGGCCCGCGATCGCCGCGATGCCGACGCCAACCCACAACGCGACCCGACCGCCGTACTTGTCGAGGTTGCGAGCGGCGCGAGTCCAGCCGACGACGCTCGCAGCGATGCCGCCGCCGGTGATCAGCGCACCGACCACAAAGAGGATCAGCTGGGCGAGGAAAGGCGTCCAGAAGACGTTGGTGTGGTTGAGGCTCGCGTAGTAGAGGTAGCTCGCTCGCAGGCCCAGCAACCAGCGGCCGATGATGACCACGGCGATGATCGCGACGATGACGATGCCCGCGATCCGCCGGCCGCGGCGACCCGGTGGGGGGCCGCCTCCCGTCCTGACCACGCGCGGACCACGTCGCCGCCGCAGGATCTCCTCCGGGTCGAACCCGAAAGCGCTCACCGGCGATTCAACAGCAGGCGTACATCGAACGGGTCGCGGCGGCGGCGGACCCGGCGGGTCACCTCCGGGCGAACGTGGATCATGTAGGGCTCCTGCTGACGGAGCACCTCCTCGATGGCGGCGGCAATGACCATGCCTTCGCGAATGGTGGGGACACGCTCGCTGAGAGCGTCGGCCATGGCCGCCGTGACCAGGGTCCGGTCGAGCTCGTGCGCCTGTTCGAGAATGGTGAGGCAGTCGTCGAGGCGGCGCAGTCGCACGCGCCGCTCCTCACCCCCGGTGTCCAACTGGACCATCGCAGGCACACGGTACTTCATGTCCGGCCATTGGGGGCGGTCGGCATCACACCGCGGCGGCGGCCTTCTTGCGCCGCCCGTTGGCCGACGGCCGCGGGCGCGGGCTCAGCACGGCGGCAGCTGCGATCGGGTCGCGGCGGCGCAGCAACGGGCGCAGGTACTCGCCCGTGGCGCTGCGCGGTTCGGCGGCGATCTCCTCGGGTGTCCCGACCGCGAGCACCTCACCACCGCCCTCCCCCCCGTCGGGCCCGAGGTCGATGACGTGGTCGGCCGTTTTGATGACGTCGAGGTTGTGCTCGATGACGATCACGGTGTTACCCGCGTCGACGAGGCGGTGGAGCACGACAAGAAGCTTCTCGACGTCGGCAAAGTGCAAGCCGGTGGTGGGCTCGTCGAGGATGTACACGGTGCTGCCGGTGCCGCGGCGGCTCAGCTCGGTGCTGAGCTTGACGCGCTGTGCCTCTCCCCCACTGAGCTGGGTCGCCGGCTGACCGAGCCGGATGTAGCCGAGCCCGACGTCCTGCAGGGTTCGCAGCTTGCGCAGGATCCTGGGCTGGTTCTCGAACAGACCCGCCGCCTCGTCGACAGTCATGGCCAGCACGTCGGCGATGCTCTTGCCCCGAAACAGCACCTGCAGCGCCTCGCGGTTGTAGCGCCTGCCCTTGCACACCTCGCAGGTGACGTAGATATCGGGGAGGAAGTGCATCTCGATCTTGATCATCCCGTCGCCCGCGCACGCTTCACAGCGTCCGCCCGCAACGTTGAACGAGAAGCGCCCCGGCTTGTACCCGCGCACGCGTGCCTCGGGCAGCTTGGCGAAGAGCTCGCGGATGTCGGTGAAGACGCCGACGTACGTGGCCGGGTTGCTTCGCGGGGTTCGCCCGATCGGTGACTGATCGACATCGATGACCTTGTCGACGTACTTCAGCCCGTCGATGCCGGCGTGGCTGCCGGGTCGCTGCTTGGCTCGGTAGAGGAACTGGGCCAGCCGCCTGTAGAGGATGTCGTTGACGAGCGTGCTCTTGCCGCTGCCGCTGACACCGGTGACGCAGACGAACGTGCCCATCGGGAAGGTGACATCCGCGGACTTGAGGTTGTTCTCGCGCGCGCCGCGCACGACCAGCTCCTTGCCATTGCCGCGGCGGCGGATCAATGGCAGGGGAACCGAGCGCTCCCCGTTGAGGAATTGCGCGGTGATGCTCTCCGGTACGGCGAGGACCTCGTCGATGGTCCCGGCGGCGACAACATAACCACCGTGCTCGCCGGCGCCCGGACCAACGTCGACGACGTAGTCGGCGGCTCGGATGGTGTCCTCGTCGTGCTCGATGACGATGACCGTGTTGCCGATGTCGCGGAGACTCTCGAGGGTGCGGATCAGCTTGTGGTTGTCGCGCTGGTGCAGGCCAATCGACGGCTCGTCGAGGATGTAGAGCACGCCCATCAACCGGCTGCCGATCTGGGTGGCGAGCCGGATGCGCTGTGCCTCACCGCCGCTCAGCGTGGCCGCGCCGCGGTCGATGGTGAGGTAGTCGAGCCCGACATCGTGGAGGAAGCCGAGCCGCTCACGGATCTCCTTGAGCACCTGGCGAGCGATCAGGTTCTCGCGCTCGCTGAGCTGGAGGCGGTCGATGCGCCCGAGCGCCGCCAGGACGCTGTGACGGCTCAGCTCCATGATGTTCATGCCATCGACGGTGACGGCGAGGTACTCGGGCTTGAGCCGGCCACCGTTGCACGCCGGGCAGGGCTTTTGCATCATCAGCCGCTCGATCTCCTGCTTGACCCAGTCCGACTCGGTCTCGCGGTAGCGGCGTTGGAGGTTGTTGACGACTCCTTCAAAGCCGGCGTCGTAGCTGCGCGCGTAGCCGCTGTGGCTCACGTAGCGGATGCGCACGGTCTCGTCCTTGGGCAGCCCGTAGAGGATGAGCCGCTGCTCCTCAGGGGTGAGGTCCCGCCACGGGGTGGTGAGGGAGACCTTGAACTTCTTGGCGACCGTTTCGAGCACGTCCATGAGCCAGGTCATCGAGGGACCGCGCGTCCAGCCCGACAGTGCCCCCTCGTTGATGCTCAGCGAGGGATCGGGCACGACCGCGTCGGGGTCGACCTCCATGCGCATCCCGAGCCCGGTGCACACGGTGCAGGCGCCGTGCGGGCTGTTGAACGAGAAGTTGCGCGGCGCTGGCTCCTCCATCGAGATGCCGCAGTAGACGCACGCGTAGTCCTTCGAAAACAGCATCTCCCCAAGTGGCTGGCCACTTGGGGGTCCCGTTTCATCTGACAGGGGGGCGATGCGCCCCCCTCGACCGACCGGCTGAGCCGGATCGGCTTCACCCCCCACTCGCGGCGACTCCGCCGCGGCCGAGGCTGTCGACGGATCAACGGGGATCAGCAGGATGAGGCCGTCGCTGAGCTTGGCCGCCTGCTCGAGGGAGTCGTGCAGGCGGCTGCGCAGGTCGGGGTTGACGACGACGCGGTCGACGACGATCTCGATGTCGTGCTTGAACTTCTTGTCAAGCGAGATCTGCTCGCTGAGGTCGCGCAGCTCGCCGTCCACGCGAGCGCGGACGAAGCCACTCTTTTTGGCCTCGGCGAAGACCTCGCGATGTTCACCCTTGCGGCCCTGCACCATCGGCGCGGTCACCATCAGCCTGGTGCCCTCGGGCAACTCCAGCACCTGGTCGGTGATCTGCTCGATCGACTGCTTGCTGATCTCCCGCCCGCAGCTGGGACAGTGCGGATGACCGATGCGCGCGTAGAGCAGGCGGAGGTAATCGTAGATCTCGGTGACCGTGCCCACCGTCGACCTCGGGTTCTTGCTCGTGCCCTTCTGGTCGATGGAGATGGCCGGGCTGAGGCCGCCGATGTGGTCGACGTCCGGCTTCTCCATCTGGCCCAGGAACTGGCGCGCGTAGGCGCTCAGCGACTCGACGTAGCGGCGTTGGCCCTCCGCATAGATGGTGTCGAAGGCAAGACTTGACTTGCCGCTCCCCGACAGCCCGGTGATGACTGTCAGGCGATCGCGAGGGAGGGTGAGGTCGATGCCCTTGAGGTTGTGCTCGCGAGCTCCGCGGATGTCGATGGTGTCATGGGGCATGCACGGTTAGGGTACCCGCACATGCGTTCCGTTCGTCCCGTCGCGAAGCGACAGCGGCGCGCGAGGCGCGCCGAGGGTGGGGGTGTGCATGGCCGAATTCACTTCGGCCATGCAAGGGGGCGGGATCTGCCCGCCCCCGTCAGTAGTAGAAGTCGTGGCGGACCCGCGAGGTCCACTGGCGCGCCAGGCGCTCGCCTCCGCGGTTCCAGAGTTGCAGCGCGCGCGACCGGACCGGCCAGTCCCAGACCCCGACGTACTCCGTGACCGTCTCGTTGAAGCCGCTCTTGAAGCGGTGCAGGCCGGCAAAGGGATGGTCGGGGGTGAGCTCTGCCTGCCGCGGCACGGCCACCAGGTCGTAGTCCTCGACGCCGCGACCACGCAGCCAGCGCATCACCTCCCACTGGAGAAGGTACGGCGCCATCAGCTGCGAGCTGTGCCGCGTCGAGCCGCCGTCCTTGTACCAGCCGCGGCGTCCGAGGTGGGCGATGAACGCACCGGCCAGCACCTCGCCCTTGTGCACCGCGAAGAAGAAGCGGCCCTGGCCGCGGGACGACAGCCTGCTCCAGCAGTCCTCGAAGTACTCGGCGCGTCGAACGGGGATGTCGTTGCGGGCGTTGGTCTGCACCAGCAGGCGATACATGACGCGCGCGTGCTCGACGTCGACCGCCCTGTCAACGACGGTGACTCCGCGGCGCGCGGCGAGCCGGATGTTGTAGCGCGTCTTCGGCTTGAACGACGCCAGCACTGCGTCCTCGTTGGGACGCAGGTCGACGACGATGGTGGCGCGGTTGCTCTGGATGTCGCCCGGTGCCTTGACCAGGCCGGCAGCTCGCCAACTGCTGAGGTCGGCTCCGGCGAGGACCTCCGGCTCCACCTTGACGACAAATGCGCCACGCGACGGGTGCGTCCAGGGCACGATCTCGAGCAGGCCGGCCGCGTCGACCACCCCGGGGCCCTTGGGCGAATACCAGAGCGTCCCCAGCCCAGCCCCGCGCCGACTCAGGAACAGCACCGCCAGGCGCCGGCCCGAGGGCTCCTCGTGGACCATGTGGTGCGGCTGCCACCCCCAGCGGGACTTCGCCTCCGCCCACGCCCGCGTCTGCAGGTAGTGGCCGCCGTCGGGATTGGCCGCCACCATGTCGTCCCAGACGTCGAGCTCGCCGGCGCTGGCCGGCCTCAACGGCGCAGGGCCTGGGCGACCGTGAAGAGGCGCGTGCTCAACGGGCGCACCGTCATCTCCCAGGTGCCGCTGCGGGTGTGGAGCTCACCGCCGAAGCCGCGCTTGAACTCGGTGATGCCGGCCCATTTGTGACTGGGTTGACCAGGTGGTGCCACGCCCCAGAAATCGAACCAGCGCATGCCCTTGGTGCGCCCGTCGAGGATGGCGCGCCAGACCAGCGGTGGTGCCGGCATCACCGGGCGACGCTGCGTGTCACTGGCCGCGAAGGCGTAATACCGCGTGTCAGCGAAGTCGAAGACGAGGGCGGCGGCGACCCGCTGCCGCTCCACTGTGGCGTAATAGAGCGACGCCTCGCCGGTGGGCATCAGCTCGTCGGCGATGGCGTGGTAGTAGTCGTCGTCGTGCGAGTAGAACTCCGCGCGCGTTTCGGTCTGCCGGAGCAGCGCGATGAAGTCGTCGATGTCAGCGGCGTCCTGTACTTGCTCGATCGACAGCCCACGCTTGGGGGCGGTGTTGATGCGCGACCTGTGGCCGCTGTTGAGGCCGCGGCGGAGGATGGCGTCGTCGACGTCGATGCGCAGCACCAGCGTGTGCTGGTGCTGCCGCGAGCGAACCCGTCGGGCCTTGAGCATGGTGAGCTGGGACGGCGTCGCAAGGTCCGGTTCCAGCCTGATGAACGCACAGCCGAGCTCATCCGCACGAGCACGGGCCACACCCATCGCCTCGGGCAGCCAGTGCGCGTCCGCCAGCGTGGGCCCGAACGGCAGGTACAGGTAGCGGAACGGTCCCACCCGGCGGACCACGCCCATCCAGCACCAGTCGGAGCGGTCTGCGAAGGTGACCTCGTAGTTCAGGCGGCCTTGAACGCGCGCCCATGCCGAACTCTGGAGGAAGTGGCCGTGCAGAGCGGTGACGCGCTCGTCCCAGCCGTGGGGGATCTGCACTGCGGTCACGGCCGAGCAACCTAGCACAGCGCGCGCGCCGCGACGGTTACTCGGCGGGTGGCGTCCCCGCCGCGGCGGCCTCCGCCTTCTCCACCTTCTCCTTGCGCTCGCGCTTTTCCTTGCTCTTGGGCATCAGGTTCATCGTCACCCCACCGTCGGCGACGTCGACAATGACCGTGTCGCCCGGACCATGCTTGAGACGCAGCAGCTCCTCGGACAGCGGGTCCTCGATGACGCGCTGGATGACCCGGCGCAGGGGACGGGCGCCGTAGACCTTGTCGAACCCTTCGTCGACGATCTTGTCCTTGGCGGCATCGGTGACGCTGAAGTTGAGCTCCTGCGCGGCCAGGTGGACCGCCACCCGGGCGAGCATCAGGTCGACGATGTTGCGCATCTGTGCCATGTCGAGGCGGTGGAACACGACCACCGCATCCACACGATTGAGGAACTCAGGACGGAACGCCCGCTTCAACTCCTCCATGATCTGGTCGCGCATCTTGCCGTGGTCCGACGACGCCTGGTGCACGTCGGGGATCGACGGCTGGAAGCCCATCGACATGTTGGCCTTGAGGTTGGAGATGCCGATGTTGCTGGTCATGATCACGATGCAGTTGGCGAAGTTGACGGCCTTGCCCTTGGCGTCGGACAGCCGCCCGTCCTCGAGGATCTGCAACAGCATGTTGAAGACCTCTGGATGCGCCTTCTCGATCTCGTCGAAGAGCACCACGCTGTACGGGCGGCGGCGCACTGCCTCGGTGAGCTGGCCGCCGTCGTCGTAGCCGACGTAACCCGGCGGTGAGCCGACCAGGCGCGCCGTGGAGTGACGCTCCATGAACTCGCTCATGTCGAGCCGGATGATCGCGTCCTCGTTGTCGAACAGGAAGGCCGCCAGCGAGCGTGCCAGCTCCGTCTTGCCGACACCGGTGGGCCCGAGGAACATGAACGATCCGATCGGCCGCTTGGCGTCCTTCAGCCCTGCCCGGGCGCGGCGCACCGCCTGGGAGATGACCTTGACGGCATCGTCCTGGCCGATGAGGCGTTTGTGGATCTCCTCTTCCATGCGCAGCAGCCGGGAGGTCTCCTCCTCCACCAACCGCGACACGGGAACACCCGTCCACGAGCTGATGATCTCGGCGATGTGCTCCTCGTTGACCTCGGGCACGGTGGCGCCGAGCTCATCGCGCCATTGCATCTCCAGCGAGACGTACTTCTCCTTGAGCTTCTTCTCCTTGTCGCGGAAGCTCGCTGCGGTCTCGTAGTCCTGCCCGGCAATGGCCTCCTCCTTCTGCGCCTGGAGCTCGCGGATCTCCTTCTGCATCTCACGGAGGTTGTCGGGGGTGGTGGTGAGCTTCATGCGCACGCGCGCGCTCGCCTCGTCGATGAGGTCGATCGCCTTGTCGGGAAGGGAGCGATCGGTGACGTAGCGCACGCTCAACTCGGCCGCTGCCTTGAGCGCGTCGTCGGTGATCTGGACTCGATGGTGCTTGTCGTACAGCGCGCGAATGCCGTGCAGGATCTCGATGGTCTCGGCGAGCGACGGCTCGTCGACGAACACCGGCTGGAAGCGCCGCTCCAGGGCCGCGTCCTTCTCGATGTACTTGCGGTACTCGTTGAGCGTGGTGGCGCCGATGCACTGGATCTCGCCGCGGGCGAGCGCGGGCTTGAGGATGTTGGCGGCGTCGATGGCCCCCTCGGCGGCGCCGGCGCCGACCAGGGTGTGCAGCTCGTCGATGAAGAGCACCACCTCGCGCGACTGGCGGATCTCGTCGAGGATCTTCTTGAGGCGCTCCTCGAACTCGCCACGGTACTTGGTGCCGGCCACCAGCGCGCCCATGTCGAGGGTGAGGACGCGCTTGCCCATCAACGATTCCGGGATGTTGCCCAGGATGATCGCCTGCGCCAGTCCCTCGGCGATGGCCGTCTTGCCGACGCCGGGCTCGCCGATCAGGGCGGGGTTGTTCTTGGTGCGCCGGCTGAGGATCTGCACCACGCGCTCGATCTCCATTGCCCGACCGATGACCGGGTCGAGCGCGTTCTTGAGGGCCAGCTCGGTGAGATCGCGGCAGAACTGGTCGAGCAGCGGTGTCTTGCTCGGCTTCTTCTGCGCCTCCTTGGCCTCCTCCTCCAGCCCCGACTCATGAAGCAGGCGGTCGATCTCGCTGCGCACCTTCTCGAGGTTGGCGCCGAGGTCCTCGAGCACGTGCGCGGCGATGCCCTCGCCCTCGATGAGCAGGCCGAGCAGCAGGTGCTCGGTGCCCACGTAGTTGTTGCCCATGCGACGCGCCTCCTCGAAGGAGATCTCGATCACCTTCTTGACGCGCGACGTCGGAATGATCTGCTGGATGATGATCCTCTCGTTGCGCCCGAGAACAGACTCGATCGTTGATCGAACCTTGTTGATCTCCACCCCAAGGTTGTTGAGAACCTTGGCGGCCAGACCCTCTCCCTCGCGAAGCAGGCCGAGAAGAAGGTGCTCGGTTCCGATGTACGAGTGATGCGAGCGCTCGGCCTCTTCCTGCGCCAGGGTGAGGACCTTCTTGGCTCTTTCGGTGAACCGCTCAAACGGGTACAAGTGCTTGCGCCTCCGTGCCCGGACCAGCCCCCCTTGTCGGCGGGGGTCAGTGACGGGCGGCCAGTGAATCCTTCCCCATTATGCCCACCACACTCCGAGTTCACGCGTTCTCGCGTGCAAGTGGTCACGAGAAGAATCCGCGAAGGTTACGCCTCGTCCGGCGGTGCTGCGGCCGCTGGTTGCTCGTGGGTGGCGTCGGCAGGGGCGGAGGCGGCTCCGCTGCCCTCGGCCGCAGCGTCGTCGTCGTCGCCCCCGTCCTCGTCCCCGTCGTCGGGGAACTGGTACGCGGGCGGCTCGTAGGTGCTGCCCGCGCCCTCGCCCTCGTCGGTCGGGCCGCCGCCGTGCAGCTGGCGCAGTGACAGGCTGATGCGACGGCGCACCTTGTCCGCGCTCAGCACCATCACCTCGACCACCTCACCGACCTTGAGGACGTCCTCGGTGCGCTCCACGTGGTCCCAGGAGAGCTCGCTGATGTGCAACAGGCCCTCGACGCCGTCGGCGATCTGCAGGAAGGCACCGTATTTCTTGGTCTTGGTGACCTCGCCGGTGATCGCCTTGCCCGCCGGGAAGCGATCTTCGATGGTGTCCCACGGATCGTCGCTCATCTGCCGGAGCGACAGGCTGATACGCGACAGCTCGGGGTCGAGCTTGATCACCTTGACGCGCACCTCATCGCCGACGTTGAGCATGTCACTGACGTTGTTGATGCGGTCCCACGAAAGCTCGCTGATGTGGATCAGCCCGTCGGCGCCGCCGAGGTTGACGAAGGCACCGTAGGAGGTGAGCCCGCTCACCTTGCCGGTGACGACATCACCGATCTGGAGCTTCTCGAAGAGCTCCTCGCGCTGGCGGGCACGATCCTCATCCTGGGCAGCGCGCTGGGACACGATGAGCCGGTTGCGCTTGCGATTGACCTCGAGGATCTTGACCGGGATCTTGGTGCCGACCAGCTCCATGAGGTTGCCGCTGAACTGCCTGGCCACCTGGCTGCTGGGCAGGAAGCCGCGCAGACCCATGATGTTGACGATCAGGCCACCCTTGTTCTGCTCGCGGACCTCGGCGTCGAGGATCTCGCCCTCCGACTCCTTCTGCGCCACCGCCTGCCAGATGCCCTCGGCGCGAGCCTTGCGCAGGGAGAGGACGACGTTGCCGTCCTCGTTCTCGGGCTGGACCACGTAGACCTTGACCTGGTCGCCCGCGTTGAGCACCACCGACGCCTCACCGCGCGCGCTCAGCTCGCGGTTGGAGATGACCCCTTCGGACTTGGCGCCGATGTCGACCAGCACCTCGTCGGGATCGACGCGAACCACCGTGCCATCGACGATGTCGCCGTGGGCAAGCGCGCGGATGACGTGCTCCTCCTCGGCGAGGAGCTGCTCCATGGTGATCTCTTCGTCAGGAACCAGGGTCGAGGCCACACTTCTCCTTTGACTCTTCCCAGCGGCACCGCAGCGGGGACACGACGGCGCCGACGGGTCGCCGGGTCACATGCGGGTCGTGCGGGCCGGTTGGGAGCGCTGCGGGGCAGAGCCCGCCAAACGTCTCGCTGTGGTGGCTCATACGAACGTGTGCGTCCGTGCCGGTTGCGAACCCACGGAGTGTAGCGGACAGGCGAATCCGGCGATGTCGGCGTTCTGTTGCCGCGCGGTATCCAGCTGGCGACCGGCGGAGGGGTGGTCCGTCGCCGCTGGGGTGCGACCCTGCGGACGCAATGCGAGTCACCATCACCTGCGAAGACTGCGGCGAACGCCACCGGCTCGAACGTCATGTCGTCGAGCCCGGTCCAATCTGGATCGTGTGCCACTCCTGTGAGCTTCCCCTCCAAGCGGTCCTGGACGGACCTGCGCCCGCCCCGAGCACGACGCACAGCATCTGGGCAGGAATCGTCGACCTCGGAACCGGGGTCCGCAACAGCGTATAGACCGCTGCCGGAGCAGGCGCGGCCGTCGGGACGGCGGCGCACCGGCTGGTAGCATCGAGCGCTCCATGCCTTCGACCCGCTCCTGGCTGTCGACGTGAGCAGCCGGCGCGTCGCCCTCATCGTCGACAACGGTGCCGCGCTCGAGGAGCGAACCGACAGGGGTCTCGCTGTCGTCTCCTACCACGTCGCCGTGGGCGGGGACACACTCGAAGACGGTGAGGACGCTCAGCTGTATGCGCGACTGCGTCGCGGCGAACGCGCCACAACGTCGACGCCGAGCCCCGGCGAGTATATGGCCGCCCTCGAGTCGATCGCCGGCGGGGKGGACTCGCTGATCTGCCTGACGATCCCTGCGCGCTGGAGCGGGACGCACGCCAGCGCGCTGGTCGCGGCCGGTCTCTTCGCCGATCGCCGTAGCACGCCCTCGGTGGATGTCGTCGAGACCTCCACCGCGGCGGCCGGCTACGGGCTGGTTGCCCGCTTCGCGCAGACGCTGTGTGAGGCCGGAGCGGATCGCGACACGGTGCTGGCCCGCGTGCGCCTGGCGAGCGCGGAGGTGCGCATGTTCGGGGCGCTGGCCACGCTCGAGTTCGTGGCGCGGAGCGGGCGGGTCCCGGCCCTGGTCGCCGGCGTCTCTGATGCTCTGCACGTCCGGCCGGTGTTCGAGATGCACAGCGGCGGCACCAGCCGGGTCGCGCTGGCTCGCACCGACAGTGGGGTGCTGCGTGCGCTCGAGCGGGTCGCCCGCGAGCGACTCGCCCCCGGGCTCTCACACCGATTGATGCTCTTCCATGCCGATGCCGCGGAGGCCGCAGCCCACCTTCGCGACCGCCTGGTGCAGGCGTGCTCGGTGGACCACGACGAGACCGTGGCGCTGGCGCCGGTGATCGGTGTGCACACCGGGCCTGGGGCGCATGGGTTCGCCGCGGTGCCGGTCCATCCCGGTGATCCCCCACCGCCACCGTGGGCATGAGCCGGCCCGCCACCCCGACCGAGGTCGTCGTTCTGGTGGGCGCCTACGCACTGGGATCGGTGCCGGTGGCATGGCTCCTGGGGCGCTGGCGCGGCGGCCTCGACCTGCGCGAGGTCGGTTCGGGCAACCCCGGCACCAGCAATCTCTTCCGCAACGCCGGGGTGGGCCTGGCCGCGCTGTCGGGGCCGCTCCAGTTTGCCCAGGGCCTGGTCCCGGTGCTCGTGGCCCGGGCTGTGGGGGGCGATGGCACCCTCCTCGACCTCGCTGCGGTCTGCGCTGTCGCGGGCAATGGCTGGCCGCTCTGGTTGCGCTTCAAGGGGCAGCGCGGCATCGCCGTCGCCACCGGTGCAGTCGCCGCCATCAACCCCTGGCTGCTGGTGGTGCTGCTGGTGTGCTTCGCCGCAGGGGCGGTCACCCATGCGATCGCGCTCGGAGTGCTTGCTGGCTTCACCGTGCTGCCCATCGCCGCGGCCTTGATCGGCGGACGCGGCCTGGCGCTCACCTGCGCGGCGCTCCTCGCCGCCATCGTTCTCCGCCGGCTCGAGGGACTGCGCGCCGACCTGCGCCGGGCCGCATCGGACCAGTGCCGCCGGGTCGTGCTGCGCCGGCTCCTTCTCGACGAGCGACCCGGTCAGGTGCTGGTCGGAACCGGGCCCGGGGAGCGCACTTCCTAGGTGTGCCGATCGTCTGACCCTCCAAACCCGGGGGTCTGCGTCGGCGGTGCGCCCCATACACTGCCCTGGTGAAGTCGCAGCCGATCAACGCGTTGGTGGCGACGCCGAGTGACCGCGGAGGGGTTGTCGCCCCCGTCCGGTCCAAGTTCCCCCACCCCCACCCGACGCTCCGCCAGCGCATGTTCAGCCGGAGGCGGATCCCCGTGGTGGTGGCCCTGCTGGTGATCGGCTCGCTGGTCATCGCCAGCAACCCCGGCCAGGTGGGGGGCGCCATCCGACACTTCCACCTTCGCGACATCCCCGTCGTGGTCGGCCTCGCGGTCGGGTATTACATCCTCCAGGGGGTGCGCTGGTGGACGCTGCTGCGCATCGTCGCGCGCACGCCTCCCCCCCTCGGCGAGACAGTGGTGACGACCCTCACTGGGCAGGCGACAGCATTGCTGCCGCTCGGAGAGCTGACCCGTGCCATCCTGCTGGCGCGGATCACCACCGTGGCTGTGGGCTCGGCGGTGGCGGCGGTGACCGTGCAGGAGCTTCTCTACTCGGGTCTGCTGATCGCCACCGCGCTCCCGGGTTCGAATCGCTTTTCCTTCGCGCGCGCCGGTGTCGCCGCGGCGCTCGGAGGCACCGTCCTGGTGGTCGTGCTGTTGACGGTGAGCCCCGTCTTCAGGAGGGTGCGTGCGCTGGTCGCTCGCCTCCCACTGCTGAGCCGGATGATGGGATCGATCGATCAGCTGCAGGCCGACGCGGTGGTGCTGTTCCAGAACTGGAGAACCTACGCCTGGCTCTGGATCAGCGCGGTACAGGCGCTCATGGCGGTGAGCCTCTTCTACTTCATCGTCGACGCCATCGCGCCGGGACGGCTGGACTGGGTGAGCGCGGCGTTCATCTACTCGATCAGCAACGTGGCGTCGGCGATCACCCTGTCGCCGGGCAGTCTCGGTGCCTTCGAGGCGACAACGGCCGGGCTGCTGGTGGCGGCGGCCGGCCTGCCGTTCGGCGTGGCCACCGCCGCCGCCGTGCTCCACCGTGCCGCCGACAAAGGGTTGAGCGCCGTCATCGGCATCGCCCTCTTCGGGTACGTGCGCCGCCGCTACCGGCTGCACGGCGTGTCGTTGTTCGACCTGCGCAACACCAGAACCGCCCCCTCCCGCGTGGCCGCCCTCGATGACGGCTGAGGGCAGGCCATTGCGCGTCGCCTTCTTCGGCCACGCCGAGGGGCGTCGCATCGATGGTCTCTCGACGTACAGCCGCGAGCTGGTGCGCACGCTGCGCGCCCGCGGGGCCGTGGTGCGTTTTTTCGCGCATCGTGAGGATGGCGACGTGGCGCCTGTCGACGCGGGCGACGCCGTCTGGCTGCGCGCATCGCATTTCAAGACGGTGACCATCCCAGCACCGGGGTCGATGGCTTCCGTGCGTCGGGCGCTCGAGGAGTTCCGACCCGACGTCGCGCACATCTCCTGGAGCTTCTCGCTGTACGACGGCGCCATCGCCCGCGCCGCACATCGCGTCGGCGCCGCATGCGTGGCAACGTTCCACCTCCCCCACGGCCCCGAAGGAACAGCGCGCGGCGCGGTGATGCAGGGCCTGTACCGCTACCACAGCCTGCGCATGCGGTACGTCGACCGCTGCATCGTGCTCAGCGCCGGGCAGCGCGACCTGCTGGTCAGCGCCGGCTACCCAGCCGATCGGGCCGTGATCGTCGCCAACGGCGTCGACACAGACCTGGTCAGCCCCGGTCCGTCGCCACTCCATGCTGAGCTGGGAGCGCAGTTGGTGGTGCTGTACCTGGGACGGCTCGACCCCGAGAAGCGGGTGCCGGCGCTGGTGGACTCCTTTCTCTCGCTCGGCCTCCCCGACGACCATGTCCTCTGCGTGGCTGGTGATGGGATCCAGCGCAACCAGCTGCGGAGCCGTGCCGCCGGCCACCCCAATGTCCGCATCCTCGGACTCGTGTCCGAAGCGCGGAAACTCGACCTGTTGCGCGGTTGCGACGTGTTCGTGCTGCCGTCCACCGCCGAAGGGCTGGCGCTCTCAATGCTCGAGGGGATGGCCGCAGGCTGCGCTGTCGTGGCCACGGACGCGGGCGAGGACGGCAACGCGCTCGAGGGCGCGGGGCTGGTGATCCCCACCAACCCGCTGCGCCCGGCGCTGGACGACGCGCTTCGGCAGCTGATCGCCGACCCGGAGCTGCGGACGCGTCTTGGTGCGGCGGCGCGGGCACGGGCGGTGGGCAGGTTCGCCGGGGCCGGCAACGCCGACCGCGTCCTCGGCGTGTACGCGGACGCGATCCGGGCCGCGGCCGCAGCCCGGGGCACGCCGACCGGCGCCGCGCTACCCTAGGCGAGTGACCACGGCAACCCCGGTTCCCGTCGAGTCCCCTGTCCGCGAGGAGAAGGTCGTCCGTGAGGCGGGGTGGAACGTGATCGTGTGGAATGACCCGATCACGCTGATGACCTACGTGGTCCTGGTGCTCAGGAAGCTCTTCGGCCACGACCACGCCACCGCGACCAGGCTGATGCTCCAGGTGCATGAGGAGGGCAAGGCCATCGTCGCCACCCAACCGCGCGAGCAGGCTGAGGTCTCGGTGGCGCGGCTGCACGCGTTCGGGCTCCAGGCCACCCTGGGCCGGATCTAGCGGGGCGCGAGCGCCAGGTGGCCTCCGTGGTCAAGCGGCGCGGCCGCATCCAGGTCCGCTTCAACAGGGCGGAGCGCGACGCGCTCCTGGACATCGTCGCCCGCCTGGAGACGCACATCAGTCGCGCCCTGGCGACCACCCCCCGCGCCTACGACGACCAGATCATGCAGGGCGAGTACGACCGCTGGGTGCGGCCGGAAATCGAGCGTGGCTACGAGGCCGACCTCGACGTCATCCGCGACGCGCTCAGCGCTGGCGAGGAGCTGCTCGTGCTCACCGAGGCGCAGGTGTACGCCTGGCTGCGCGGCTTCAACCAGCTGCGCCTCGCCGCCGGGTCGCTGCTCGGGATCAGCGAAGACGGCTGGGAAACCGACGCCAAGGAGGTCCTCCGAGCCCAACCGGAGTTCGGCATGCTAATGGCCCTCGGCTTCCTCCAGGAGGAACTCGTCGCCGCGCTGGAAAGCTGACCTCTAGTACCGAGTCACCTTCATCGAAAAGTCGAGCGCGGTTGCCGAGTGGGTGAGCGCGCCCACCGAGATGTAGTCGGCGCCGGCCAGCGCGTAGGCGCGGGCAGTGCCGACCTGAACACCGCCGCTGATCTCCACCTCCGCGCGGCCGCGGATGATCTGCATGGCTTCGCGAACCTGGCCGGGGGCGAAGTTGTCGAGGAGGATGCGCGGCGCCTTGTCGGCGAGCGCCTGCTCGAGCTCCTGGATGTTGCTGACCTCGACGTTGATGTCGCCGTCGGGATACGCCTTGCGCACCGCCCGCAGGGAGGGCGTGATGCCGCCGACCAGCGCCAGGTGGGTGTCCTTGATGAGCACGGCGTCGTAGAGACCCATGCGGTGGTTGACGGCGCCACCGATGCGGGTCGCGTATTTCTCCAGGCCGCGCAGCCCCGGCGTGGTCTTGCGGGTGTCGAGAATCCTGGTCTTGGTGCCGTCCACGGCCTTGACATAGCGCGCGGTCATGGTGGCAACGCCACTGAGGTGCTGGAGGAAGTTGAGCGCGACGCGCTCCGCGGTGAGCATGCCCCGGGCCGGCCCGGAGATGCGCGCCACGATCTGGTCCTCCTGCACTTTCTCGCCGTCCTTGGTCTTGGCGTCGAAGGTGATGCGGTCGTCGACGATGGCGAACACGCGCGCCGCCACACGCAGCCCGGCGATGACGCCGTTCTCCTTGCACACGATCTTGCCGCGACAGGTCATGTCGGCCGGGATCACTGCGTTAGTGGTGACGTCGCCGGCGCCGATGTCCTCGGCCAGCGTGGCCCGGATAAGCGAGTCGAGGGTGTCAGGCGTCAGGACTTGGGTGATCGGGTCAAGCGTTGCGGTCAAATCGGTGTCCTCTCTCTTTCTGCATGACCATGACGCCATGCCAGCTTTCACGGGTTGATGGGAAGTCGACGCGGGTGTGGGCGCCCCGGCTCTCCTCACGGAGGAGCGCCGCGCGGCACACCAGTGCTGCGGTGGTGGTCGACTGATGGAGGCGCAGGGCGTCCAGCGACGCGTGCGCGGAGATTGTGGCGCTGATCTCCTCAATCGTGTCAAGCGCGCGGCGCAGACCCGTGCCATCGCGGACCAGCCCGCACCCCTCCGACATCGCGTCGCGAAGGCGCGCGGTGGTGACGGCGGTCTCTGTGGCCGTCACTCGATTCGCGCAGTCGCCCGCGGCGCGCCGGCTCGGTGGAGCGACCGGGCGTTCGGCGATGTCGTGGAGGGCCGCAACAGCGGCGCGGTGGCCGAAGACGGCGCCCTCGAGGAGGCTGTTGCTGGCCAGCCGGTTGGCGCCGTGCACTCCCGTGCTCGCGACCTCCCCGCAGGCGAAGAGGCCGGGCAACGAGGTGGCCCCGTCGACGTCGGTGCGCACGCCGCCGATCAGGTAGTGCGCCGCGGGCGCAATCGGGATCGGCGCAGCAGTGATGTCGACGCCGTGGGCGCTGCAGGTTGCAGTGATCGTCGGGAACCGAGCCCGCACCCTGTCTCCCAGCGGCCGGCAGTCGAGGAACACGTGGTCCTCACCATCGCGGAGCAGTCGCTCCCAGATTGCGCGCGACACAACGTCACGACCGGCGAGCTCGCCGCGCGGGTCGGCATCGAACAGGAAGCGCTCGCCGGCGCCGTCGACGACGTGCGCGCCCTCCCCGCGCATCGCCTCGCTGATCAGGAAGCGAGGCGCGCCCGCAACCGCCAGGGCGGTGGGATGGAACTGCATGAACTCCATGCTCGCCACCTCGGCGCCGGCATCCCACGCCAGCGCGACGCCGTCACCGGTGGCGGCGACCGGGTTGGTGGTGTTGCGCCAGAGCTGGCCCGCGCCACCGCTGGCGAGGATCACCGCCGCTGCGCCGAGCACACGCGGGGCACCGTTGCCGTCGGCGGCGCGCAGCTCGACCCCGGCGCAGCGCCCGGAATCATCGAGGAGAAGCATGGTGACGTGGGCGTTCTCGATCACCATGGCGCCGCACTGGCGCAGCCTGCGCACCAGCGCCGCCTCGACCTCGCGCCCGGTGGCGTCCCCGCCGGCGTGGACGATCCGGTCGCGGGTATGCGCGGCCTCGCGACCGACGAGCAGACCGTTCTCGTTGCTGTCGAAGCCGGCGCCCCATGCGGCCAACTCTCGCACCCGCTGCGGGCCGTCGCTGACCAGAACGCGCACCGCCTCGAGGTCGCACAGTCCGCGTCCCGCGGCCACGGTGTCATCGAAGTGAAGCTGGGCGCTGTCGTCGTCAGCCACCGCCGCGGCGATGCCCCCCTGCGCCCATCGGGTGGCGCCGTCATCAACCGCGCCCTTGGCGACCACCGCGACGCGAGCGCGCGGAGCCGCCGTCAACGCCGCGGTCAACCCGGCGATGCCACCGCCGATGATGACGCAGTCGTAGGGTCCCTCCATCGTGCCGAGCGCGCTGTTCAGCAGGCGGTGACCTCCCCACGCACACGGTTCTCGGATCGGAGCACGACGCGCTGCATCTACTCGCTCCCCTGGCTACCGGTGACCCCCGGGATCTCCGAACCCTGAGGACCGGCGCCGCCCAGAGGAGCCGCGTCGATTCCCAGGCGGATCACGTCGATCAACCGAGTGGTCCCCATTCTACCAGCGACCAGAATTTGGCATCCGAGCCGCACATCCTCAACGGTGGCGAGGCTTTCCGCGTCGACGGCGACGACGTAGTCGATGTCGAAACCCGCGGCTTCCATGGGCGCGCGAACCAGGTTGCGGAGAACCTGGGAGCGATGCTCGCCGGCCGCGAACGCGGTGGCAGCCGCGGAGATGCCGGCGGGGATGGCGAGCGCACGGCTGCGTTCCGCGCGGCTCAGGTAGGCGTTGCGGCTGCTCAGCGCCAGGCCATCACGGTCGCGAACCACCGGCGTTGTGACGATCTCCACCCCGGTGTCAAGGTCGGCAGCGAGGCGACGGACCACGGCACACTGCTGGGCGTCCTTCTGTCCGAAGTAGGCGCGATGCGGCCGGCAGGCGATGAGCAGCTTGGCGACCACCAGTGCCACGCCGTCGAAGTGGCCAGGGCGATGGATGCCCTCGAGGATCCCGGTGAGCGAAGGGTCGACGCAGACAGAGGTGGCCGGGGCGGGTCCGTACATCGCCTCCACCGTCGGGAGGAACACGGCGTCGACCGCCTCGTCGGCAAGCATGTCGAGGTCGGCGTCAAGCGAACGCGGATAGCGGTCGAGGTCATCCCCGGGGGCGAACTGCCGGGGGTTGACGAAGATGCTGACCACGACGCGGTCGCAGTCGACACAGGCCCGCCGCACCAGGCTGCGATGCCCGGCGTGCAGCGCCCCCATCGTCGGCACCAGGCCGACGCTCAGCCCCGCGGCGCGGCAGCGCTCCGACCAGCGGCGCAGGTCGCCCGGGGTGGCCAGCCGCCGCGGACCGTCGGACGGGCGGCGATCAGTGGTAACTGTGGGCATCGTCAGGGAAGGTGCCGGCGGCGACCTCGGCGCCGAAATCGCGGACGGCGCTGACGATGCGCGCGCCGATGTCCGCATAGGCCCTGACGAATTTCGGCATCGGCCCGCGCGTGATCCCGAGCAGGTCGTAGACGACCAGCACCTGGGCGTCGCAGTCGGGCCCGGCGCCGATGCCGATGGTGGGGATGGACAGCGCCGCGGTCACCTCTGCGGCGAGGCCGCGCGGCATGCCCTCGAGCACCACGCTGAACGCCCCGGCTGCCTCGAGCGCGAGCGCGTCGGCGAGGATCCGCTCCCGGGCGCCGACGCTGCGGCCCTGCACCTTGAAGCCGCCGAACACGTTGACGAACTGCGGGGTGAGGCCGAGGTGACCCATCACCGGGATACCGCATTCGACGAGGCGAGCCGCCACCCCGGTCACCCAGCCGCCACCCTCGAGCTTGACCGCGTGCATCCCTGTCTTGACGAAGCTGGCGGCGTTGGCCACTGCCTGCTGGTGCGACTCGTGGTACGAGCCGAAGGGCATGTCGCCGATCAGCAACTGGTCTGGCGCACCGCGGACGACCGCCCGGGCGTGATGAAGCATCTCCTCCATGGTCACCGGCAGCGTGGTCGGGTAGCCGAGATGGTTGTTGCCGACGCTGTCGCCGACCAGCAGTGCGGGCACACCGGCGGCGGCGAGGAGGCGGGCGATGGCGACGTCGTAGGCGGTGACCATGACGAACCGCTCGCCCCGCTCCTTGAGGGAGCGGAGGTCGTGGACAGTGACCGGCATGGGGTTCAGGCCACGCGCGGGTGGGCGACAACCCTGGCGGCAGCCCCATCCGGCCGGCGCGGCGCGGCGGCGGCGAGCGCATCGGCGACGGCCTCGCGGCCCTCGGGGCCGGCCAGTACCAGCGTCTCGAGCGCCAGCCGGCGGTACAGCTCGCGCGTGCTCGGGTCCGCGCCGAGAACATCGAGGTGACTGGCCACGGTGGCCGCGTCGCCGCGGACCACCGGGCCAGTCAGCGCCGACGCGGCGCCATCCGCCGCGGCGTTGGCGGCGGCGCCCATGAGCAGGGCACCCAACGCCCGGTGTGCGTCGGCCTCGGCCACGCCCGTCTCCGCGAGCAGGCTGGTCGCCCGGGCGAGCAGCGCCAGCGGCGCGTTGCCGGCGAGGACGGCGGCCGCGTGGTACAGGCTTCGTCCTCCCGGTGGAAGGGCGAGGACGTCACCGCCGAGGTCGGCCACCATCGCCTTCAGGCGGCCCAGTAGCGGCTCCGGCGCTTCGAGGACGAAGCTCGTGCCCCGCAGCAGGGGTGCACTCTGCGCCCCGGCGAGAGCCTGGAGGGGGTGAAAAGCGCCGATCGCTGCGCTGGTGACACGCGCTGCGGCGAGCACGAGGGGGCCGTGGGTGGCGCTGCAGTGCACCAGGGCGCGACCGGGCAGAGCCTCGCCGGTCGCCGCGATGGTCGCCGCCACCCGGGCGATCTCGTCGTCGGGAACGGTCAGGAAGGTGATGTCGGCGTGGTGCGCTGCCTCGATGGCGCTGGCCACCGCGACCGCACCCGTGCTCGCCGCGAGCCGCGACGCGTGGGCGGAGGTGCGGCTGTGCACGGCGACAACGCGGTGCCCGGCGCCGGACAGGCCGACGGCGAGAGCTGAGCCCGCCCGTCCAGCGCCGATGAATGCGAGCGCGGGTCGGGCGCTCCGCTGCATTGCGTCCACGTCTCGGTCACCTCGTGATCCAAGCGTTCTGGTCGTCGGGCGGCGCCGGTACCTGGCTGAAAGGGCCTCGCGGCGCCAAGCGTCCACGGGCCGACCGGGCGGATACCGGCGTCGCCACCGCCAAGTGTAGCGCGCCCTACGCGGCCAGACCAACAGTTCTCGCCAGCTCGCCCCTGGCGGCCGAAAGGTCTCAGGCGCCCGCTGCCGCCTCGGTGGGGGGGTCAGAGGCGGCGGGCGGCGCGGGAGGGGCGCTGCCGTCGAGCTCGGCGATGATCTGCTTCATCTCGGCGGCCTCCATGGTCTCCACCTCGATGAGGCGGGTGGCCAGGGCGCGAAGGATGTGCTCGCGCGGACGGAGGACCTCCTTGGCCTTCTGGAACGCGGTCTCGACGAGGTGATGTACCTCCTGGTCGATCTCGCTGGCGATGTCCTCCGAGTAGTTGCGCTGCTCGCCAAGGTCGCGGCCGAGGAAGACGAGCTCCTCCTTGGTGCCGAACGTCAGCGGTCCTAGCTTGTCGCTCATCCCCCACTCGGTAACCATGCGACGGGCCAGCTGAGTGGCCTTGCGGATGTCGTCCGAGGCGCCGGTGGTGATGTTGTTCTCGCCGAGAATGAGCTCTTCCGCGCAGCGGCCGCCGAGGATCTGGGCCAGTTGGTCCTCGAGCTCGGCCTTGCTGACCAGGTATTTGTCCTCGGTGGGCAGGCTGAGCGTCCAGCCCAGCGCCATGCCACGGCTGACCACACTGATCTTGTGGACCGGGTCGGTGTGCTCCAGCATCATCCCGACCATGGCGTGACCCATCTCGTGGAAGGCGATGGTGCGCTTCTCGTTCTCGCCGATCATGCGGCTCTTGCGCTCGGGGCCGGCGATGACGCGCGCGATAGCCTCCTCGAGGTCGGGCATGGTGATCACCTTGCGGTTGTTCCGCGCCGCGAGGATGGCCCCTTCGTTGATGAGGTTGGCGAGGTCGGCGCCCGAGAAGCCCGGCGTCTGCTTGGCGAGCACCTCGAGCTCCACGGAGGGATCGAGCGGCTTGTTGCGCGCGTGCACCTCGAGAATGGCGCGACGGCCACGGATGTCGGCGCGGTCGAGCATCACGTGGCGGTCGAACCGTCCCGGCCGCAGCAGGGCGGGGTCGAGAACATCCGGACGGTTGGTGGCCGCGATCACGATCACGTGTGTCGCCGTCTCGAAGCCGTCCATCTCGACGAGCAGCTGGTTGAGGGTCTGCTCGCGCTCGTCATGTCCGCCGCCGAGGCCGGCGCCTCGCTGCCGGCCGACCGCGTCGATCTCGTCAACGAACACGATGCAGGGGGCGTTCTTCTTGGCCTGGTCGAAGAGGTCACGTACCCGGCTGGCGCCGACACCGACGAACATCTCGACGAACTCGGAGCCGCTGATGCTGAAGAAGGGAACGCCGGCCTCACCGGCGACCGCCTTGCTGAGCAGCGTCTTGCCGGTGCCGGGAGGTCCGACCAAGAGCACCCCCTTGGGGATGCGCGCGCCCACGGCGGTGAACTTGTCGGGGTACTTGAGAAATTCGACGATCTCGGAGAGCTCGGTCTTGGCCTCCTCGACGCCGGCGACATCGGCGAAGGTGATCGCGGGCTTGTCACCGGTGAGCAGGCGGGCGCGACTTCTGCCGAACGACATCGCCTGGTTGTTGCCGCTCTGCGTCTGCCGGAAGATCCAGAGCAGGAACAGGGCCATCAACCCGAAGAGCACGAGGTTGGGCAAAAGGACGCTTAACAGGACGTTGCTCCCACTGGAATCGTTGCGAAAGTTGGTGAACCCATTATCGGTGAAGATCTTGAGCGCCTCGGCACTGGAGCCGACAGCGGTCTGGTACTGCGCGCCGCTGGCCGCGTACCAGGTGACCGAGGTGCCGTCGCCATTGACGACGGTTTCCTGTGACGGCGAGGACGACAAAGTGTTGGCCGCGTCACTGCTGTGGTTCTTGAAGTTGATGGCGGCCTGGGAGAGAGCGCCGGAATCCCTGGCCTGTGCGCTGTTCCCGGGAACCCCGCGCAAGAGCGCGAAAAGGACCAGGACGACCAGTACTGCCAGTGCGGCATACAGGCCGCGACGAGGGTTGCGCATCGCCTCGCAGTCTACCAGAGGGTCTGGTTTGAACCCCCCTGTTCACGATGCGCCGACGCGCTTGTTGCACTGCGCGCACAGCAGGTTCGGCCGGCGGGTGCGCGCTGTCAGCCATCGAGCAGACGGCGCTGATGGTCGGCAAGCACGCAGAGCCGCCGGCGTGCGGCGGGGAAGACCCGCTCCAGCGCCGGGATGAGCTCCAGCCGGACGCGGGTGCGCAGGAAGCGCGAGTCGCTGTTGCTGGGGTCGTCGACCACCTCGAGTTGCAATGCAGCGCAGTAGGCGGACACGTCCGCCCGCCAGGTGCGCAGCAGCGGTCGCGCAAGCCGCCCCTGGCGCTCCCCCATCGCCGCCAGCGCCCGCGGCGTCGCCCCGGCGAGCGCGCGCATCAGCACCGTCTCGGCCTGGTCGTCAGCGGTGTGCGCGAGGGCGATCGCGCTGGCGTCGAGGTCGTGCGCCAGCGCCTCGAGGCCGGCATGGCGGGCCTCCCGAGCTCGGTCCTGGAGGGAGGAGCCGCTCCTCGAGACGGCGACTGTCAGCCCTGTGAACCGCAGGCCGCGCGCCAGGGCCGCGGCACGCACCGGCCCGGCCTCGGCGGCCGACCCCTCGCGCAGCCCGTGGTCCACATGGACGACGTGGAGACTGAGCCGCCGCGGTGGCGCCAGCCGCGCCAGCGCATCGAGCATGGCCATTGAGTCGGGGCCGCCGCTGCAGGCCACCACCACCGTCTCACCGGCACGGAGCACCCCTCGCCGGTCCAGGGCGGTGGCGACAGCGCGGCGGAGACGGCCGACGGCCGCGTCGCGCTGTCGCGGGTCGAGCGACGACCCGTGCGGGCTCATCACACACCCCGGCTGATCGGCGTTGGTGGCGGCACCTGGATTCGAACCAGGGACATACCGGGTATGAGCCGGGCGCTCTACCAACTGAGCTATGCCGCCGTTGCGAGCCCGAAGTGTAAGAGGCGAGGGAGGATCAGGAGGCGTCCGCCACAATTCATCGCAGCGAGGGTGGGGTGTGCGAGGTCGAATTCATTTCGACCTCGCGGAGGGGCGGAATCTGCCCGCCCCTGTGAAAAGGAACGGGGCCCCGCGCAGCCTGCTGCATGGGGGAAGTTGCGGCGGCCGGACTCGAACCGGCGACCTTCGGGTTATGAGCCCGACGAGCTGCCACTGCTCCACGCCGCCGGGTCAGTTTAGCGCATCACCGGGGCGGCCCCGGTGATGCGCTAACCCTTAACGCGTGCCACGCCGACGCGGGCCACGCCGCCGTCGAGCGGGGTCTCATGGACGCTCATCCCGAGTGGGGGGGCGCCGATCGACAGCTCGGCCGCGAGGGTCTCGGTGGCGACGTAGTCACGGTGCTCCTCGACCGCCGCTGCGTGCGCCTGCGGTAGGTCCAACACAAGGCGGATGCGGTCGGCAAGATTAAATCCCTCGTCGCGCCTGGCTGATTGCACGAGCCGAACCACATCGCGGGCGAGGCCCTCCCGCTCCAGCGCCGGCGTCACCGCGGTGTCAACGCGCACTGCACCGTTGCCACTCTCCAGCACCCGTGTCGAGGACTCGTCCTGGGGGCGGATCGCCAGGCTGAATTCGTCGGGGCCGAGGTGTTGCCCGGCCAGCTCTACGCCAGCCTCGGTGCGCCGCCACTCCCCGCGGCGGGCCGCGGCGAACACCGCCGGGGCGGCGGCGCCGAGGCGCGGGCCCACCACCGCCGCATTGACGGCGAGCACCCGACGCGCGATCGAGTCGACGTCATCGCTGAGCTGCACCTGCTTGACGTTCACCTCGTCGGCGATGAGCTCGCGGTACGGCTCCAGGAGTTGTGGCTGTGCGACAGCCACCGTGATCGACGACAGCGGCAGGCGTACGCGCCGCCCGGCCGCTCGCCGCACCGACAGCGCCGCGGAGCAGACCTCCCTGACCAGGTCCATGGCGGCGACGAGGTCGTCGTCGGCGGGCAACCGTTCGCGCTGCGGGAAATCGCTGAGGTGGACGCTGCGCTCGCCGGTGAGGTTGCGGTACACGTGCTCGGTGATCATCGGCAGGAGCGGCGCCGCCACCCCGCAGAGAGTGGTCAGCACCGTGTACAGGGTGTCGTAGCAGTCGCGCTTGTCGTCACCCAGCTCACTGCCCCAGACGCGCTCGCGGCTACGCCGGATGTACCAGTTGTTAAGGGCGTCGATGAACGTCCTGATGACGCGGCAAGCGCCGTCGAGGTCATACGCATCCATACGGTCGACGACGGTGCCGATGAGCGCCCCGGTCTTGGCGAGGATGTACCGATCGAGGACACGTGTCGCGTCTGTGCGTGCGGCGGCCCGGTAGCCGTCGATGTTCGCGTAGTCGCTGAAGAACCGGTAGGCGTGCCACAGCGGGATGACCACCTGGCGCAGACCCTCACTGATGGCGGTCTCGCTGACCACGACGTCCTGACCGCGCAGCACCGGCGAGTTGAGCAGCGACCAGCGCACCGCGTCGGCGCCGTGTTTGTTGAACATCTCCTCGGGGTCGGGATAGTTGCGCAGCCGCTTGCTCATCTTCTGGCCGTTGTCGCCGAGGATGACACCGTGCACAACGCAGTTCCTGAACGCCGGCTTGTCGAAAAGCGCGGTGGCGAGCACATGGAGGTTGTAGAACCAGGCGCGCGTCTGTCCTATGTATTCCACGATGAAGTCGGCAGGGAAGTGAGACGTGAACCACTGCTCCTGCTCGAATGGATAGTGAACCTGCGCGTAGGGCATCGACCCGGACTCGAACCAGCCATCGAGCACCTGCTCCACGCGGCGCATGGTGGCGCGGCCGCTGGGATCGTCGGGATTGGGACGGGTCAGCGCATCGATCCCGGGGCGGTGCAGGTCGTGGGGACGGGCGCCGAAGTCGCGCTCGATGTCGTCGAGAGACCCATAGACGTCGATACGCGGGAAGTCGGGGTCGTCGCTCTTCCAGACGGGGATCGGCGAGCCCCAGAAACGGTTGCGGCTGATCGACCAGTCGCGCGCGCCCGCCATCCACTTTCCGAAGGCCCCGTCGCGCACGTGATCGGGTACCCAGCTGATCTCCTGATTGAGCGCCACCGCACGGTCTTTGATCGCCGTCACCTCGACGAACCACGAGCTCACCGCGCGATAGATGAGCGGCGTGTCGGTGCGCCAGCAGTGCGGAAAGCTGTGTTCGTAGGTTTCGTGGCGCACCAGCGCGCCCATCTCGCGCAAGCGCCGCACGATCTTGGGATTGGCCTCGAAGACCTGGAGGCCCTGCCAATCGGGCACCTCGTTGGTGAAGCGTCCACTCTGGTCCACCGGGACCACAACACGAATCCCATTGGCCTCGCAGAGGCGCTGGTCGTCCTCGCCAAAGCCCGGCGCCATGTGCACGGCGCCCGTCCCTTCCTCCTCGCTGACGAAGTCCGCGGCCAACAGCCGGAAGCTGTTCGGCTCGGGCGCGAAGAAGTTGAACAGAGGCGTATAGGAGCGGCCGACCAGCTGGTAACCCCTGATCGTTCCCACCTGCGCTGCACCGCTCAACTCCGCGCGGTAGTGATCGGCTGCACGCGCCCCTACGATCCAGCGCTCACCCTCCGTCTCGTAGAGCGCGTACTCAATGGTGGGACCGACGGCCATGGCGAGATTGGACGGCAGCGTCCAGGGCGTGGTCGTCCACGCCAGCAAATAGGTGGGGACGCTGTCGCCCGGCTGTGGATCGAGCCGGAACTTCACCGTGACCGCCGGGTCCTGGCGAGGCCGGTACGCGTCGTCGAGCCGAGTCTCGAAATTGCTGAGTGGCGTCTCGCACTCCCAGCAGTAGGGCAGCACACGATGGCCTTCATAGATGAGCCCGCGTTCCCAGAGCTGCTTGAACGCCCACATGACGCTCTCCATGTAGGCGAGGTCCATGGTCTTGTAGTCGTCGTCGAAGTCCACCCAGCGCGCCTGTCGGGTGACGTAGCTGCGCCATTCGCGCGTGTACCTCAGCACCGAGGCGCGACAGTAATCGTTGAACTTGCCGACACCGTACGCCTCGATGGCCACGTGACCATGAATGCCCAATTGCCGCTCGGCCTCCATCTCCGCCGGGAGGCCGTGGCAGTCCCAGCCGAAACGGCGCGGCACCCGGTAGCCGCGCATCGTCTTGTAGCGCGGTACCGCGTCCTTGACGAAGCCGGTGAGGAGGTGACCGTAGTGGGGCAGCCCGTTGGCGAATGGGGGCCCGTCGTAGAAGACGAACTCGCGGTCGCTGTCGCGCTGCTCGACAGACGCGACGAAGGTGTGATCGCGCTCCCAGTACGCGAGCACCTCCTCTTCGATTGCGGGAAAGTGCGGGCGCGGGTCAACCTGCGGGTACGGCTGAGCTTCGTCTTTCACCGCCATAGGGTATCGGAAGCTCTGAACGGCTCCCGCTGTTCGCTGTCCGTGCGCGCCGTCAGTGCGGGGTCGGCGAGGGGAGCACGAACGTCACCGGGGTGGGCGTGGGCTTCGGAGTTGCGGACGGACCCGACGACGGTGTCGGTGAAGGCGACGCAGATGGGGTCGCCGATGGGGAAGGCGCGAACGTGGGCAGGGGGGCGTTCAGGCCCCCGCTGGCGACGGTCGGCGCCCCCGGCGTGGTGATGATGAACAGGGTCTCGCCCGGGAACACGAAGCCCAGGCGGCGCGCCTGCTCCTCGAGCCAGGCGGTGTTGCCTGCCTCCCCGATCTGCTGCCGACGCTCACCGATCTGCTGTTGCAGAGCGCCGTTCTGCGCCGTCAGGGAGTGGACGCGCGCGTCGAGCGCGTTGCCCTGGGCGGCCTCGGTGAACACCGCGTAGGCGGCCAGACCGGAGAGTGCTGCGAGGCCGGCGATGACCAGGCGGCGCAGCGGACCGGCGTCGGATGCGAAGACATGACGGAGAATCGGTCGGCCCTCGAGAACGTGTGCTGAAACTGGCCGTCGACCGCCCTAAGGATGAACGCGAATCGTCATTTTGACAAGGTCGTCGGTTTCACCCCCTCGCAGCTGAGGCAGCCTCCCAGCGGCGGCGCCACTCCGCCGCGTCGACGTCGTGCAGGTCGACCCCTTCGAGCGCTGCCTGCCGTTCGAGGCTCCGGAAGTGCTCCGCGAAGCGGTTGGATTTGGCCCTGAGCGCGTCCTCGGGGTTGACACGAAGGCGGCGGGTGAGAGCGACGGCGGCAAAGAGCAGCTCGCCGACCGCCTCGTCGAGGGAGGCGGACGGCGGCGGCGCCGGCGGCGGGGCCTCCTCGGAGGTGGCCCCTCCTCCACGTCGCCGGACCTCGCCCTCGGTGACCGTCCAGTCCTGGCCACGCACCGCACCAGGGGGCGCGGCGCCGGCGACCGCTGCGAGGGTGTCGAGGGCTGCCCGCAACGCAGCCATAGCGTCGGTGGTCGCCGGGGTCTCGTCGAAGCCCAGTCGTGCCGGTCGCTTCTGCACCCCCTGCGCGAACGCCAACGCGGGCAGTGCGCGCGGGATGCCGTCGAGAAGCGACAGACGTTGGTGCTTCTCACTGCGCTTCAACCGCTCCCAGTTGATCACCACCTCGGCGGCGCCCCCAACCGCGGTGTCACCGAAGACATGGGGATGGCGGTGGATCATCTTGGCGCGGGTGGTCTCGGCGACATCGCCGATGTCGAAACCGTCCTCACCCTCGGCGGCGATGGCGCAGTGCATCAGCACCTGGAGCAGGACGTCACCCAGCTCTTCGCGGAGGCTCGACGAACCGTCGGCGTCGATCGCCTCGAGCACCTCGTAGGTCTCCTCGAGGAGGTAGGGCCGGAGGCTGGCGTGCGTCTGCTCGCTGTCCCACGGGCAGCCGCCCGGGGCGCGGAGTCGTTCGACAACCTCATTGAGCGCGCGCAGGGAGTCGGCGGCGGCGTCTCTCACCCGCCACAGGGTACGCACTGCACCGCCAGTGATGCGCGTGCAACGAGGTCGCGGACCTGCGCAAGCTGTGCTACACCGCCACCCGGGCGCGGAGTCGCTGCAGACGGCCGAGCTCGCGCAGCACGCCGAGCAAGACCTCGCGCCAGTCCACTCCACGACGGACCGGCTCGGTCGTGATCACGATCCGCGTCGCCGTCGCGGCGGCCTGCGACGACCACTGTCTGACCAGTGCGAGCAGGTCGAGGCCGTGGTCGAGAGCGAGTTGGACGCGGACCCCTCCAGCCCCGGACTCCACTGCGGTGACGCCGCCGGCCGCCGCCAGCAACCGAGCTCGCAGCGAGTAGATGAGCGCCTCGGCAGCAGGCGGCAGCGGGCCGAAACGATCGAGCAGACCGCGGCCGGCGCGTTCGAGGTCACTCTCGGTGGCGCATGCCGCAAGTTCCTGGTAACAGCGCAGTCGCAGGCGTTCGTCGGTGACGTACGTGACTGGAAGGAAGGCCTTGACCGGCAGCGACACGCTCACCTGCGCAGGCGACTCAACGATCGGCTTGCCCTGCAGCGCGGTCACCGCCTGGCGCAGCAACGTGTTGTAGAGTTCCAGCCCGACCGCCGCGATCTCGCCATGCTGCTCCTCACCGAGAAGGTTGCCGGCACCGCGGATCTCGAGGTCGTGCATGGCCAGCTTGAACCCCGCGCCGAGGTCCTGCAGCTCACCGATGACATCCAATCGCTTGTCGGCATTCTCGGTCAGCGTCCTGTCCGGTGGATAGAGCAGGTAGGCATACGCTCGCTGCCCCGCCCGGCCGACGCGGCCGCGCAGTTGGTACAGCTGCGCGAGGCCGAGACGGTGCGCGTCGTTGATGACGATGGTGTTGGCGTTGGGGATGTCGAGCCCCGATTCGATGATGGTGGTGCAGACCAGGACATCGATCTCGCCGTCACCGAAGGCGCGCATCACACCGGCAAGCGAGTGCTCGGGCATCTGGCCGTGCCCCACGGCGACACGCGCCTCCGGAACCAGCTTGCCAAGCTCTTCGGCATGCTTCTCGATGGTCTGAACGCGGTTGTGCAGGTAGAAGACCTGGCCGCCGCGAGCCAGCTCGCGGGTGATCACCTCGCGCACCAGCGACGGCTCACGCGCGGTCACGTACGTCTTGATCGGCTGCCTCTCCTCCGGCGGCGTCTGGATCACCGAGAGATCGCGGATGCCCGCGAGCGACATGTGCAGGGTGCGCGGAATCGGCGTGGCGGACAGCGACAGCACGTCGACAGCCACGCGCAGTGATTTGAACCTCTCCTTCTGGAGCACCCCGAATCGCTGCTCCTCGTCGATGATCACCAGGCCGAGGTTGCTGAACTCGACGTCACGCTGCAGCAGCCGGTGGGTGCCGACGACGATGTCCACTCCGCCGCTGCGCAGGCCAACCAATGTTCTCGCGATATCCGCGTCACTACAGAACCGGGAGAGCTGGTGCACGGTGATCGGGAAGGGCGCAAGCCGTTCGGTGAAGGTGAGGAAATGCTGCTGAGCAAGCACCGTGGTGGGCACGAGCACGGCAACCTGGCGGCCTTCGCTTGCCGCCTTGAACGCAGCGCGGAGGGCCAGCTCCGTCTTTCCGAAGCCGACGTCACCGCACACCACGCGGTCCATCGGCCGCGACGACTCCATGTCGCGCTTGATCTCGTCGAGAACCAGCTCCTGGTCAGGGGTCTCCTGGTACGGGAACGACGCCTCGAGCTCCCGCTGCCAGGTGCCGTCGGGGGTGAAGGCATGGCCGGCGGCCATCTCGCGCCGCGAGTACAGCGTCAGCAGCTCGCGCGCAACTTCCTCGGTGCGTTCCTTGACACGGCGCTTGACCCGCTCCCACTCGCCGCTGCCCAGCCGTGACATGTGCGGATGGGAATCGGCGCCGCCGACGTAGCGGTCGACGCGGTCGAGGTGGTCGACAGGCACGAAGAGCTTGTCACCGTCGGCATATTCGATCGTCATGTACTCGTGTTCACCGAGCTCGTCGCCCACCGTGCGCATCTCGAGGAAGCGGCCGATGCCGTGGTCGCGGTGCACCACCACGTCGCCGGGCGCGAACTGCATGACGAACGCCGCGTTCGCGGCAGCGCCCGACGCGGCGCGCCGAGCCCCCCGCGCCGACGTGGACTCAGCCCGGCGAGCACCGCGCGCCAAGGGTGAGCCGCGGCGCTTGACCACGCCGAAGAGCTCGTGGTCGGTGTAGACGTCGAGAGCACCGCCGTCGCCTGTGGAGAAGCCCTGCGAGAGGTCGCCGCCGGTCACTGCCAGCGCGCCCACCGGGATCTCGGTGGTGGCGGCGTCGAGCTCCTCGAGGTCCACCGGGTCGAGGCCGTCCTCTCGCACCAGCTCCTCGACTCGATGCTGCTGGCGGCTCACCACCAGCACGCTGTTGCCCGCTTTTTGTCGCACCCCGACGGCGGCGCTGAATGCGCCGACGCGGCCGGCGAACCCGTCGACCCCTCGCCAGCCGAGGACGGCGTCCCCGTCCGGCTCACGCACCAGGTCGATGCAGCGACGGCGGTCGAGCGCGGCCAGCATCTGCTCTGGGGTGAGCAGACCGGTGCGGGCCCCGGCGGGCAGCTCACCGCGCTCCTCCTCCTGGATGCGCAGCCCTTCGATCTCGTCGGCGTGGCGCTGCGCGGCGCGCAGCACCGCCTCGTGACCGCCGGCAAGCAGCACGATGGCGTCGTCCCCGGCGTGGTCGAGAAGTGTCACCGGGCTGTCCCCAACCAGGTACGGATAGAAGAGGTCGACTCCCTCGTCGTAGACACCCTCGCCGAGCTGGGCTCGGTCTCGTTCCCAGGCTTCGCGAACCTCAGGGCGGCAGACGGAGACGTCGAGGCGGTCGACCGTGGCCACCGCGCGCTCCACGGTCGCGGCTCGAAGATCGAGCTCGCGCGCCGGCCAGATGGCCACCTCGCTGAGCGTGGCCACCGACGTCTGGGTCTCCACGTCGAAGGCCCGCAACTCGTCGATGTCGTTGCCGAACCACTCAGCGCGCCAGGGACGAGCCCGGTCCAGCCCGAACACGTCGACGATGCCGCCACGCACAGCGATCTCGCCAGGGGCCGACACAGCGCTGACCCTGCGGTAGCCGAGGTCGATGGCGCGGCGGATGAAGTCGTCACGGGAGTGGCGCTCTCCGCTGCGCAGCCGCATCGACGCACCGCGGACCACCTCGACGGGCAGCGCCGGTCGCAGCAACCCGGCCGGTGAGGCCACGATCAAGGGCACGCTGCCGCCGCCCAGCAGCGCCAGCGACGCCAGCCGGCGGCGGGTCACCTCCTCCGAGGGAGGCACCCGGTCGAACGGCGGGGTGTCAGCGGCCGGGAAAAGTCCGAGCGCGGCGGTGCCTCCCCACAGCGCCGCGTCCGCGCTGAGCGATTCCGCGTTGGCACCGACCAGGACCACGGGGCGAGCGCTGGCCTCACGCAGCCACCAGGCGATCAGGGCCACCGCGCCGCCGGGCACGCCGCCGACGATCCCGCGCTCCATGTCATGCAGCGCGCGCAGGGCGGCGACGCCGTCGAGGCGACTTCGCAGCGTGGCCAGGTCAGTCGTCAGGGGCACGGTTGTACTCAGTCATGGCGGTCTCGAGCCCGCTTCGCACCAGCGCTGTGACGGCGTCCGCGGCGCGGGGGATGACCGCGGCCAGGCGCTCTCGCTCCTCGGGCGTGAACCGGTCGAGCACATAGTCAATCATCTGGTCGCGTTCCAGCGGCCGTGACACGCCGATGCGCACTCGCATGAAGTCCCGGGAGCGCAGCGAATCGGCGATGGAGAGCACGCCCTTGTTGCCGGCCGCGCCGCCGCCGCGTTTGAGGCGGATCCGCCCCAGCGGCAGGTCCACCTCGTCGTGGACGACGATGAGGTCCTCGACGGGCAGTCCGTATGTACGAAGCAGATGCGCGGCGGCACGTCCCGAGACGTTCATGTACGTCTGCGGCCGCGCGGTCACCACGTCGTAGCCGTCGATCGTGCCCTCGCGAACGCGGGCCGGGCCGTCGCGACGCAGGCGGCCGAAGCGCCCGCGTCGTTCCAGCTCGTCCAGCGCCATCCAGCCGACGTTGTGTCGCGTGCCCTTGTACTCGCCGCCGGGATTGCCGAGCCCGATGATCAGAGCGGCCACGTCACGCCTCCGCCGCCACCAGCTCGGGCACAGTCTGGCCGGGCAGCAGGCGGCGGGTGGCCTCGGTCATGGCTGCGGCCTGGGCTGCCTCGACGTGGTCGTGGCCGAGGCAGTGGAGCAGCCCGTGCACGGCGAGCAGCCGCAGCTCGGCGGCAGCGTCGTCGCCGCCCTGGGCCAGCGCGCGCTCCACGCTGATGGCGATGTCGCCGACACGGTCCGCCTCATCCGATGGGAAGGCGAGCACGTCGGTGGCAGTGTCGTTGCCCAAAAAGCGTGCGTTGAGGTTGTGCAGCTCAGCGTCATTGGTGAGCCGGACCGTCAGCGCCGCCCTGGGGCCGACGCCGAAGGCATCGCCACAACGCCGCAACAGTGCCCCCAGCTGGGCGCGCCGAATCGCCTCGCGTTGTGCCGCGAGGGTGACGGACTCGGCACGCTGGATGGTCACGCGCATGATGCGCGTGGGGCTGATCGCGACAGCTGGGTCAGCCGGCCTTCGCGCGACGCTTCTTGGCGGCGACAAGCTTTCGCTTGCGGCGGACCGAGGGCTTTTCGTAGTGCTCGCGTCGACGGACCTCGGAGAGGATGCCGTTCTGCTTGATCTTCTTGTTGAAGCGTCGCAGAGCGCTCTCAAAGGTCTCGCCCTCGCGGACTTTGACCTCCGACACGGTCGGGAATCACCTCCTTCGGGCCGCCCGCAGGCAGCAGGGATCAATCGTGGAACTGTTGTGGTTGTGCGCCGGATTGTACGCGGCGGCCTGCGGCGAGGGCTTCGCTGGAGGGTCGCCCACCCAGCATCACGGCGGCGGCAAACGCAGCGACGACGTTGCCGAGGACGGCGACCGCGAAGGCCACCGGGAGCGAGTGGTCCACCACAGGCCCGGCGATGGCCGAGCCGATCGGCATGCCGATGAAGTTGAGGCTCATCGACACGGCGAACGCCCGGCCCATCCACGCCGCGGGCGTCACCCGCTGCCGCAGCGAGAACATGCCGATGTCGTACGGGCCTTGCGAGACCCCGAAGACAACCATCGCGAGCACGACAACGATCAGCCCGCCACCCACTGTGGCGGCGACCAGGACGATGGTCATGGCGACTGCGCTGAGCACGCACCCGGCCACGATGAACCGCTCCTCGCGCCGCTCGGAGGGCACACGACCGGCGAGCAGAGTCGCCCCCAGGCCGGCCACTCCCATCACCGCGTACATGGCGCCGACGCTGGCCGCGCCGACGCGCAGCTGCGTCAGGAGGAGCACGGGCAAGCCCACGCTGAGGATCCCGAAACCGATGTTCATCACACTGGTGGTCACGGCGAGGCCGCGCAGCTGGCGATGGCGGAGCACGTAGCTGAGCGCGGCCACCGCGTCGCCGGCGAGCGACCCGGTGGCCGCGCGCTCCAGCACCGGCTCCGACACAAGCAGCATGAGCGCGAACCCCACCCCGAACAGCAGCGCCGTCAGGAGCAGGGCGGCACGCGCTCCCCAGACGCCGAACACCAGCCCGGCCACCGCAGGGCCGGCGATCGACGCGACCACGTAGGCGCCGCTGTCGATCGCGTTGGCGCGGTCCCACAGAGAACGCGGAACGATCACCGGGAACAGCGACCGCGTCCCCGAGTTGCTCAGCGGGTTGGTCAGCGAGCCCACCGCCACCACGGCGAGGAGGACGGCGGCGGTCAGGTGGCCGGACACGTCAAGGCCCACCAGCAACGCAAGCACAGCGCCGGCGAGCGCGTAGTCGGACCTGATCAGCAGCATGCGACGATGGCGGTCGAGCAGCGCGCCGGCCAGGGGGCTCACCACCAGGCCGGGCACGATGCTGAGGAACACCACCAATCCCGCGAGGATGGGCGAGTGGAACCTCTGCAGCACGAACAGCACCAGGACCAGCGCCTGCATGGTGGATCCCGTGCGAGCCACCACGGTTGCGCCCGCCAGGCGGCGGAAGCCGGGCACGCCGAACAGGGCGCGGTAGGTCAGCGGCGCGTCGAGCAGAGTCACGTCGTCACGGTGCCACAACCAGGACGCCGGATGATGCGGCGCGTCTCGCCCGTTGCGGTGTACTCTTGCCGGTCACGAACGTACATCCGTTCGACCCCTGCGCGTGAGGATTCCCGTTGACACGGCCCGCCCTCGACCCCGACCAACGCGCCGCCGTTGCCCACCGCGAAGGCCCCTGCCTGGTGCTCGCCGGTCCGGGGAGCGGCAAGACCCATGTCATCGTCGAGAGATTCCTGGCCCTCGTCGGAGAAGGCGTCCCCCCCACGCAGCAACTGGTCCTCACCTACACACGCAAGGCCGCCGCGGAGATGCGTTCGCGAGCGGAGGAGGCGCACGGTCCGTTCGCGGGCGAGCCACCTCTGAGCAACTACCACTCCTTCGCCGGCCGGCTGGTACGGGAGTGGGGCTGGCTGGCGGGAATCTCCCCGGCCTTTCGGATCGCCGACGAGGCCGAGCGCTGGTTGCACCTCGAAGCGGTGCTGGCCGAGCTCAAGCCGCGCACCCTGTGGAACCCGCTGCGCCCCCACGACCTGATCGACTCCATCCTCGACGTCATCGGCAAGGCCAAGCAGGAGCTGGTGACGCCGGCGCGCTACGCGGAGTGGGCCGACGCCGAGCTGGCCAGGTGCGACGACGCCGCTGAACGCGCTCTTCTCGAGCGTCAGCAGGAACTCGCCCAGGTCTACGCCGCGCTCGATGAGCGCTACCTGCGCCACGCCGTCCTCGACCACGACGACACCATCCTCTGCGCCGAACAGTTGCTGCGCGAGCACATGGCCCCCCGCCACGCGGTGTGCGACGCCGTCGAGTACGTCATGGTCGACGAGTACCAGGACACCAACTACGCACAGGCGCGGCTGGTCGAGACGCTGGTCGATTCCCATCACAACGTGCTCGTGGTCGCCGACGACGACCAGGCGATCTACAAGTTCCGCGGGGCCAGCCTCGCCAACCTCGATCGCTTCTCGCGCACCTACCCCGGGCATGCCAGGGTGACGCTGTCGCACAACTACCGCAGCACCGGCCCCATCGTCGCCGCGTCGCAAGCGGTCATCGGTGCCACCGACCCCCCGTCGCGCATCGCCAAGACGTTGGTCGCCGACCGCGGTGAGGGTGACGCGGTGGAGCTGTGGGAGGCGCCTGACGAGCGCAGCGAGGTGCTCGGAGTGGCGTCCGAGTGCCGGCTGCTGATCAACGCGGGTGTAGGGGCTCCGGACATCGCCTGGCTGTTCCGCCGCCATGCCGACATGCGCGCTGCCATCGGCGCGCTGCGCGAGCTGGGCGTGCCCTACCAGGTGCAGGGCGGTCGCGGCTTCTTCACCCAGCCGGAGATCAAGGACGTGCTCGCGCTGCTCGGCGCCGCCGCCGACCCGACGGACTCGCAGTCACTGCTCCGCTGCCTGCAGATGCCCTCGTGGAAGGTGAGCAACCGCGGCCGGCTGGCGCTGCTGCAGCTGTGCAGCGAGAACGACGCTCCGTTGCTCGAGGTGGTGCGCGACGGGGATCGCAGCGGGTTGGACGCACACGACTCGGCCGGAGCGATGCGCTGCGTCGCCGACATCGCGGCCCTGCACGCGCTCAGTGCGCGCGAGGACGTCCGCGAGCTCTTCTACGAGGCGCTCGAGCGCAGCGACTTCCTCGGCCTCCTCGACCTGCAGAGCGAGCTGGCCCGCATGCAGACCGGGGCCAACCTCAACAAGTTCGGCGAGCTGCTCGAGTCGTTCGCCGACTGGAGCGACGACCGGCGTCTGAGCACAGCCCTCCACTACCTCGACGTGCTGCGCAACAGCCGCCATGCCGACGAGCTCGCCGCCATCGAGGCGAGCGACGACGGCGTGGTCCTGCTCACCGCGCACTCAGCCAAGGGGCTGGAGTGGCCGGTGGTGATCATCTCCAGCTGTGTCGAGGCGCGCTGGCCCGGGCGTGCCGGGACGGCGCGGTCCGCGCTGACGCTTCCCGGTGCTCTGGTTCCGGAGCTGCCTCCCCCCGGCGACGCGGTCATCGATGAGGAGCGCCGGCTGTTCTACGTGGCGTGCACCCGCGCCCGCGATCGCCTCGTGCTCTGTCGCGCACAGCGGTACCCGCAGAGCTTCAGGGACGAGGCGCCGTCGCCGTTTCTCCGGCCCGTCGCCGCCGGGGCGTCGGTGCGCACCCGCGACGTGCCGCGTGCGGCGCCTCTCCATCCCCGTCCGGCGCGCACCGCAGGCCGGGCTTCGCCCGCGCGACTGGCCCTCGGAGTTTCGGACATCCGTGTCTTCAAGGCATGTCCGCGTCGCTTCGAGTACCGCCGCCGCTACCGCATGCCGGTGCGGGACTCGCTGCAGAGCTGGTACGGCACGCTCGTCCACGCGGTGCTCCAGAACGCGGCCATGCGCCGCAACGTCGGCGAGACGGTGACCGAGGACACGGTGGCGGCCATCTGGAACGAGGCCTGGACGGCATCGCGCGGGCCCAAGGGGAGCAACCCCGAGCTGCGCGAGCTCGGGGAGCAGCAGCTGCGCCGGTACGCGCGCACGGACGCATGGCGCGCCGCCACCGTCGCAGCGGTCGAGGAGACGTTCAGCCTGGCGCTCGACCACGCCGACGTCCATGGCCGCTGGGACCGGCTCGACTCCGGCGGCGGCGGCGCGGTCACCGTGGTCGACTACAAGACGGGGCCACCACGCGACGAGGAGCGGCTGCGCAAAGACATCCAGGTGCGCGCCTACGCGGTGGCGCTGTCACGGCGGGATCGCACCGACGAGGTCGCGGTCGAGCTGCACCACCTGCAGACCGCGGAGGTGACGCGGATCGCGTTCACGCGCGACCAGCTCGACACCTCGTACCGCTATCTCTCCGTTACCGCGCGCGACATGGCGACAGCGTGGCGTGACGGCGTCTTCCCACCGCACCCGTCGACGTGGCAGTGCCCGGGCTGCGAGTACCGCACTGTGTGCGACGAGGGCCGCGGCGTCGAAGACGGCTGACCGCGGCGACGATCAGGCGACGGCGGTCCAGCGCCTCCAATCGGGAGCACCGGTGATCGGCCCCTCGGGCTCGACGTCCTCGGGCAGCTCGGTGCGCCACGGCAGCATCAGGTCGAAGACGATCTCCTGGATGGTCCAGAGGATGTCCATGATCTCGGTGATCTTGACCTGGCGGCGACCGATGGCCTCCTCGACAACAGTCAGCGCCTCGCGGTCGCCCGTCTTCGACACGGCGCTGCGCGCGAATGCGAACACATCTTCTGCGCGCGACTTCAGGTCGGCAGGCGTCTCCTTGATGCTCTGGAGGTGGATCTCCTCGCAGGCGCTGATCACCTCGTCGACGCGTTCGACCAGCCTGCGAAGGCGGGTACGCTCGACCATCTCGCGGTGGTGACGCTTGCGCGCGTCATGCACCTCCTGGGTCGCGTTCTCGATCAACAACTCAAGCTCCTTGGGTTGATGCCTCCGATTGCTGACATCGGCATTGTCGACATTCGGGTCACCACCGTGGTCGCACCATATCCCGACGCGCCATTGACATCAAGAGCACTTTTCGGGTCAGATCGTTGCATGGATCGCATCAATGGTGACACTCTTCGAACCTTCATCGAAGTGGCGCGGGTGGAACACCTGGGCAGGGCATCCGAGGCTCTTGGGGCGGATCCGTCAACCGTCAGCCGCAAGATCGCCAGGCTCGAGCAGGAGATCGGCGTGCCTCTGTTCGAACGCATCGGGCGCTCCATACGCCTCACGCAAGCCGGGAAACGATTCGTCGGCCGGGCCGAACGTCTGCTCGCCGACCTGCGCGATGCGGTCGCGGATGCCGAGGGCGCCGTGTCGGCGGAGTCCGGCGAGGTGCGCGTCGGCTTCCTCCACACCGTCGGAGCCCGCTGGCTGCCGGAACGGCTGGCTCGGTTCCTGCGCGCCCATCCCGGGGTGCGGTTCACCCTCGAGGAGGGAACCACCGCGGAAGTTGCCAGCGGTGTTCTTGCCGGTGACTTCGACCTCGGCATCCTCGGTCCGCCGCCGCTGAACACCCCGGACCTTGAGATGGTGCCGCTCTTCAGGGAGCGAGTGGCCGTGGTGGTGCCGATCGGTCACCGGCTCACGGGGCGCTCCTCCGCGGCGCTGACCGACCTCGCCGACGAGCCTCTGATCCTGCCCCGGTCGCGGAGCGGCCTGCGCAAGGTCATCGACGACGCCTTCGCCGCCCAGGGGCTGACCACCAAGGTCGCCTACGAGGGGGACGACTTCAGCATCGTCCAGGGGCTGGTCGAGGCCGGCCTTGGCATCACGCTGATGCCGATGCCGCTGCCCGCGCCGTCGGCGCAGGTGGTGGTGATCCCGCTGCGGGACCCGCCGATCGCCCGGACCATGGCGCTGGTGTGGGATCGCCGGCGCACGCTCCCGCCGGCTGCGCTTCTCTTCTCCCGCGGCCTCGTCACCGAGGTCGGTGACCCCTTCGACCCGCCGCCGGGCGGGTGATCGGACGGGGCGGCCGGCAGGGCGCCCGGCCCGTACACTCGCCCCCGTGGCCGCCGTCATGATCGTCGCCGCCGTCCTGGTGCTCGCTGCCGGCGCCGCGGCGATCGTGCGCGCCCGCCGGCGCTCCGACACCACAACCGGGACGCCGCCGCCACGACGTGACCCGGCAGTGGCCGCGGCCCGAGCACGCGTCGAGGCCGATCGGGTGGTGGCCCAGGCACGCAATGAGGCCCTGGGGGCGCGCGAGGCGGTGCGCGAGGAGGTGCTGGCGCGCCACCAGGCGGTGGAGGCGGCCGACGCACTCCTCGAGGAACGCGAGCGCACCCATCGCGACCGCCGCGCGGTGTTCGACGAGCGCCGTCACCTCCACAAGAAGCGCCGCGAGGAGATCGACGAGCGGGTCGCTGCGGTCGCTGCGCTGCGAGCCGAAAGCGCCGCGGCTATCGAGCGGGCCGCCGCCATCGACGCGGAGACCGCTGCACGCACCGTCCTCGAACGCGTCGACAACGAGCTCGCCGGCGAGCACCAGCCCCGCGCCGAGGCGGCCGTCGCCGAGCGCGTGGGCGAAGCCGGGTCGGCGGCGCGGACGCTGCTCGTCGAGGCCATGGAACGCCAGCTGAGCGGACACGCCGACGGCGCCCCTCGAGTCGCGCCTTTTTCGCTCGAAGAGCTCGACGAGAACTCCCGCGAGCGCCTGCTCAGCGCTCTGTCGGTGATCGCCGACGACACCGGCATGGAGCTGGGTGTCGACGAGGATCGGGCCCAGGCAACGCTGCGCGGCATGGACCCGATCGGCCGCGAAGTGGCCAGGCAGGCCGCGCTCGAGGTGATCGACCGCAAACTGCAGGCCGCCGAGGTCCCGCCCCTGTTGCTGCGCACCCGCGGCTCGCTGACCAGCCGGGTGCGGCAGCTCGGCGAGCAGGCGCTGTGGGAGATGCAGATGGACGGCCGGCCCGAGCTGGCCGAGCTCATCGGCACGCTGCACTACCGCTTCTCGTACGGCCAGAACGCGCTGCTCCATTGCGAGGAGACCGGCCACATCTGCGGCGTGCTCGCGGCCGAGCTGGGGATGTCGCAGACGGTCGCTCGCGAAGCCGGGATGCTCCACGACGTCGGCAAGTCGGTCGACCACGATGTCGAGGGTTCCCACGCCATCATCGGCGGCGAGCTGCTGCGCGTCCTCGGCGCCGACCCGGGGATCATCCATGCCGTCAAGGCGCACCACTTCGATGAGGAGCCCACCACCGACCTGGCCATGCTCACCATCTGCGCCGACGCGATCAGCGCGTCGCGACCTGGGGCCAGGCGCGACACGCTGGCGACCTACCTGGCGCGGCTCGAGCAGCTGCAGACCATCGCCACCCGCCATTCCGGGGTCGAGCGCGCCTTTCCGCTGCAAGCCGGTCGGGAGGTGCGCATCTTCGTCCGCGCCAAGCAGATCAAGGACGAGCAGGTCCCCGAGCTGAGCGTGCAGATCGCGCACGAGATCGAGAACGAGATGCAGTACCCGGGAATGATCAAGGTCACAGTGATCCGTGAGACCACGGCGACCGCCACGGCGCCGGCGCAGATCGCGGCGGTGCTGGAAGCCAATCGACGGCGGGCGGCCAACGGCAACGGCGAGGGCAGCGGCGACGACCACGGCGGCGATGAAGGAGCGCGCCAGGACGACGACGGGCCGACGGACTCCGCGGCGAGCGCGGAGGTCAGCCCGGCGGAGACCTGACCCCGCGCACGAATTCCTCGACGACCGCCGCGGTGCGCTCAGGCTCCTCGTGGAAGAAGAGGTGGCCGGCGCCGTCGAAGACCACCATGGTGGCGCCGGGGATGCGCTCGGCCAACAGTCGCGCATTCGCCAGTGGCATCACGGCGTCGTCGCCGCCGTGCATCACCAGCGTCGGCGCGGTGATCGACGGCAGCCGGTCCCACACATCGTGGCCCTGTGAGGCGTCGAGCTGCGCCCTGAATGCGCGGCCGTCGATCGGCCGTGTGGCGCGGTCGCGGACCTGCTGCTCGATGAACTCCGGGTGCGCCTCCTGGAAGCTTGGCGAATAAAGGACCGTGCAGGCGATGCGATATGCCTCCTCGGGGCTGCGCGCGCCCTTGCCGAGCAGCGCCGCGAGGGCGGCCGGGTCGGGTTCCTCGGCGAGGTGGGCGGGACCGGGACCGGTGGCGGCGAGCACCAGCGCGTGGAGCCTGTCCGGGTTCCCGACGGCCACCGCCTCGGCGACCAGCCCCCCGAACGATGCCCCCAGCACGGTGGCGCGGTCGATGCCCAGCCCGTCGAGAACGGCGGCCGCGTCGCCGGCGAGCTGCGCGGTGCTGTATGGGCCGGCGGTGACG
>JRHI01000191.1_pt1 | contig 69588 bp, 70 predicted proteins | sample 215371 | NCBI WGS metagenome assembly JRHI01 (sample SAMN02929681, study PRJNA255918) | sediment metagenome | biome: cave system; feature: Ice Cave; material: Sediment; isolation source: sediment from deep within a dark volcanic ice cave with no known source of... ... | reverse complement strand
GCTGAGGGCCAGGAGGTACCAGGCCCCCGCCTTCTGCACCAGCCCGTGGGGGTCGACGAGGCGGCGGGCGCCGGGGCCGTCGCCGTGGTCGTAGCGGAGCCAGAGCAGCCCGGTGCCGCGCACCGCCTCGCGGAGGGCGGCGAGGTGGGCGGCGCGCTCGCCCCGCTGCCACCATCCCGCGGGGTCGACGTGCACCCCGGAGCGGTCGCGCTCGACCGCCGGCCGGTAGTGCGCCGGCAGCGAGGCGAGCAGCTTCCGCAGCGCCGAGTGGGCGGCGGGGGCGACGTCGACCCCGCTGGCGGCGGCCGGGCCGGCCACCAGGAAGAGGGCGCGCGCCTCCTCCTCGGTCAGCCCGCTGAGGTCGGTGCGGTAGCCCTCGATCAGCTGCCATCCCCCGCCCCGGCCGCGCTGCGCGTAGACCGGCACCCCGGCGGCGGAGAGCGCCTCGAGGTCGCGGTGGACGGTGCGCGGCGACACCTCGAGCCGCTCGGCGAGGTCGGTGGCGGTGACCCGGCCGCGGGCCTGGAGGAGCATCAGGATGGAGACGAGGCGGTCGGCGCGCATGCCGGGATTCTCGCACCCAAATATGACATGAGATGTCGACTTACTGCCCGCATGCTGCGGGGGCGACGCCGCCACTCCGGCGGCCACTGGAGGAAGCCCCGATGGTCCGGACCGATCCCCGTCCGATGCAGGCGCAGGCCTTCGAGAACGCCCGTGGCGCCGTCGCCGCCGTCCGCCCCGAGCAGATGACCCTGCCCACCCCGTGCAGCGAGTACGACGTCCGCGCCCTGCTCGGCCACATCGTGGCCGTGCTCCACAAGGTGGCCGCGGTGGGACACGGCAAGGACCCGTCGGAGGTGCCCGACGTCGCCGAGGGCATCGCCGACGACGGCTGGGTGGCCGCCTTCGACGCTGGCGCCGCCGAGGTGCGCTCGGCCTGGGCCGACGACGCCCTGCTCGACCGCGAGTTCCGGCTGCCCTGGGCGACCCTGCCGGGGACGATGGTGGTGTCGATCTGGGCCCAGGAGCTGGCGATCCACGGCTGGGACCTCGCCGTCGCCATCGGCGCCCCCACCGACTGGGACCCCGAGGTCGGCGAGGCGATGCTCCCGCTGGCGCACACCATCCTCCCCGCGGAGATCCGCGGTGAGCCGATCGGCAACTCGTTCGCCGCGGTCGTCGACGTCCCCGAGAGCGCGGGCGGCGGGATGGCTGGGCCGCGACGTGAGCCGCTGGGGGGCGTAACCTCCCGGCGCCCCGGGCTCGCCGGTCCACAGCTCGCGGAGCAGGCCGGCGAGCTCCGGCGCCCGCTCCAGCGGGAGGTACAGACGGGCGCCCTCGAGCTCGACGACCGGCCGGGCTCCGGGGATCAGCGCGGTCAGCCGGTGCGCCCAGGCGGGCTCGAAGAACACGTCGCGGGTGCCCCAGACGATCAGCGTCGGGGCGGTGAGCGCCGCCAGCCCGGGCCCGGCGGCGATCAGGTCCTCGGCCCGGAGCGACACCACCAGCCGCTCGATGGCGCGGGTGGCGCCGGGGATGGCGAGGGGGGCGAGCAGGGCGTCGAGGGTCCTGCCGTCGAGCTCGTCGGGGCGCTCGAGACCGACGCCCAGGCCGGTGTTCGAGCGGGCGTGCTCGGGGTCGGCCGCGATCGCGTCCAGCATCGGCGCGTAGCGCCCCCGCCGGGCGCGCTCGGTGGCGGCGCGAAACGCCGGCGGCGGCAGGTTGTCGTGACTGTCGCAGTTGGTCAGCGTCAGGGTGCGGATGCGCTCGGGCGGCGAGCACCTGGCAGACGGCGCCGCCGGTGTCCTTGCCCACCAGGTCGATCCGGCCGAGCCCGATCGGGGGGGTGACCGATCGCAGGGCGGAGAGGGGGGAGGCCACCCGCCGCCACCTCGTCGAGACCGCGACCCGCCTCTTCGCCGAGCGCGGCTACGAGGCCACGCCGGTCGAGCTCGTCCTCGCCGAGGCGGGGGTCAGCCGCGGCGCCCTGTACCACCACTTCCCCAGTAAGGAGGCGCTCTTCGAGGCCGCGCTCGACGCCACCCAGGCGGGGGTGGCGGTCGCGGTGCGCGACGCCGCCCGCCGCGCCGCCGATCCGCTCGGCGCGCTGCGGGCGGGGTGCGCCACCTGGCTCGCCCTCGCCCGCGACCCGGCGGTGCGCCGCATCGTCCTCCTCGACGCCCCCGGGGTGATCGGCTGGGAGCGCTGGCGGGAGATCGACCAGCGCCACTCGCTGGGCGCGGTCACGGCCTCGCTGCGGGCGCTCGCGAACCAGGGGCGCCTGGCCCGGCCGCTGGTCGACGTCCACGCCCACGTGCTCCTCGCCGCGCTCACCGAGGTCGCCCTGCTCATCGCCCGGGCCGACGACCCGCAGCCGGCGACCGAGCGCGGCGAGGCGGTGGTGGAGGGGCTCCTCAGCGGGTTGTTCGGCGCCGGCGACCGACCTTCGGCGCGGTGAGCTCGGGGGGGAGGGCGTCGAACCAGTCCATCACCGCGGTCTCGATGTGGATGCCGAGGGACAGCGTGGCGGCGATGTGGGGGTCGGTCCCCGGCGCCATCGCGATCGGCTGGAGCACGTGGTAGGCGGCGAGCCGCTCGGCGTGCCGCTGCCGGTGGCGCGCCAGCATGCCGGCGAGCATCTCGGGCTCGAGGTGGGAGCCGAAGGACAGGGTGAGCATCAGCGGGTAGCGGATCTGCTCGGGCCCGGGCTCGAGGTGCAGCCAGTCGCGGAACGCGGCCCTGCCCGCGTCGGTCAGCGCGTAGGGGCGCCGGCGCCGGGGGCCGGGCTCGGCCGCGGCGATCAGCCCGCGCGCAGCCAGCGCCTCGAGCTCGCGGTAGATCTGGCTCTGGGTGATGCTCCAGAAGTCGCCGATGAAGGTGTTGGCGACCTGGACCAGGTCCCACCCCGTCATCTCGCCACGGTGCAGGAATCCCAGCAGCGAGGCGGCGGTGGAATTGAGGGGCTCACCCATTGTCATTCCACAGTGGAAGGTCTATCGTGATCACCTTCCATTATGGAGGTTGGCCGCGCCGATGACCGCTGTCCCCATCGACCACGCCGGCGCCCGTGCCGCGCTCGCCGCGCTCACCCCCCGCACCGCGGCGCTGATCGCCTCCATCGACACGCCGGAGCGGCCCGTCACCGGGCTGGAGTGGACGCTGGGGGAGACCGCCGCCCACGTCGTCATCGGCCTTCGCGGCTATACCGACTCGATGCAGGGCGACATCGCCCGCTGGACCCACCACATCCCCGAGACGGCCCGCTACCGGGAGCGGCTCGCCGGGCTCACCTCCAGCTCCCTCGCCGAGGAGCCCTGCCGCGACCCCGCGGTGCTCAGCCGGCGGCTCGTCGATGCCGTTGACGCCTTCCTCGAGGCCAGCGCGGGCCGGTCTCCGGACGAGCCGGTGCCCACCCCGTGGTATGCGCCCGGAGCCAGCATCTCGCTCGCTGCCGCCACCTGCCTGCTGCTCGGCGAGCAGGTGATCCACGGCTGGGACATGGCGCGCACCCTGGGCAGGCCCTGGCCGGTCAGCCGCGAGCACGCCCTGCTGATGGTGGGGGTGATGACCACGATGATGCCGCTGGCGATCGACCCCGAGGCCGCCCGCGGGGTGCGCGCCGTCTACGCGCTCCACGTCCGCGGCGGTCCGGCCTTCGCGCTGCGTGTCGACGGCGGCCGCGCGGTCATCGAACCGCTGGGCGCCCAGCGGTTCGACTGCCACCTCTCCGGCGACCCGGTGAGCCTGGCGATGGTCGGCTACGGCCGGATCAACCAGTGGCGGGCGATCGCCCGCGGCGGGCTCCTCGCCTGGGGACGGCGGCCCTGGCTGGGGCTGCGGATGCGGGGCTTCTTCTTCAATCCGTGAGCGCCGCACCGGTGATCTGTCCCGGTTCGACGCCGACCGGCCATTCGGTGTGGCGGAGTCCGGCAGCGACGCCGCACCGGCGTTGAGCGGCGCGCACGATGAGTGTCCACCGGGGACGGTCCTAGGGTGGTGACCTTCCACAATGGAGGTTGCTCGTGACCCAGACCGCCGTCCCCCGCACCGCCGCCGGCCCCACCGTCCCGGCCGACCTGCCGGGTGGCCGTGCCGCCCTCGCCAAGCTCACCCCGCGCACCGCGGCGCTGGTGGCCTCGATCGACGACCCCGACCGGCGCGCCGCCGGGCTGGAGTGGACCCTGGCGGAGACCGCGGCGCACCTCCTCGTCGCCCTGCGCGGATACACCGCCGCGCTCCGCGGCGACCTGCACGAGTGGGAGCCGTACGTGCCGACGCACACGCTGTTTCGCGACCGGCTCTCGGGGATGACCACGGCCAGCCTCGCCGCCATCCCCAGCCGCGACCCGGCGGTGCTGAGCGGGCAGCTCGGCGAGGCGGCGCACGCGTTCCTCGAGGCGAGCGCGGGACGGTCGCCCGACGAGCCGGTGCCGGCGCCGTGGTACGCACCCGGCGCCAGCCTGCCGCTCGCCGCCGCCACCTGCCTGCTGCTCGGCGAGCAGGTCATCCACGGCCGCGACCTGGCCCGGAGCATGGGACGGCCGTGGCCGATCGCGCGCGAGCACGCGCTGCTGATGGTGCCGGTGATCGCGACGATGATGCCGGTGGTGGTCGACCCCGAGGCCGCCCGCGGGGTGCGCGCCGTCTACGCCTTCCACGTGCGCGGCGGTGACGGCTTCGTGCTCCGCGTCGGCGGCGGCCGCGCCCAGACCGAGCCGCTGCGCGACCAGCGGGTCGACTGCCACCTCACCGGCGATGCGGTGAGCCTCGTCCTGGTCGGCTACCGGCGGGTGAGCCAGTGGCGGGAGATCGCGCGCGGCGGCATCGTCGCCTGGGGACGGAGACCGTGGCTGGGTCCGCGGATGATCGGGCTGTTCTTCACCCCCTGACCGCTGTTCTTCACCCCCTGACCATGGTCCGGCGGCATACTCCGCGCCATGGTGGGACGCGGAGGCCGCGCCGCGGCGCTGGTCGCCGCCGCGGCGGCGGCCGCGGTCACAGGGTGCGCGCCGGCGAGCCAGGTCGCATCCACCTCGCCGGTCGCGGTTCACGGGGTGGTGGACGCGCCCGACGGCACCCCCGCCGCGGGGCTGCGGGTCGGCCTGGTCAAGCAGCTCGACGCCGGCGAGGCGCTCGGCGGCCTCGTCGTGATCGGCGTCTCGCTCGGGCTCGCCTGCTTCGGGGGCGGCCCCAACGTCCCCGACATCTGCGCCCACCAGCCGAGCACGGCGACGGGCCGCGACGGGCGCTTCCGCTTCCAGCTGAGCGGCTCCGACACCCAGAACTCGCTGGGCCGGGCCAGCACCTTCAGCATCGTCACCTCGCTCCCGGCCGGCGCCGGCGAGCTCACCGGGCCGTCCACCTCGGAGGACCTCGAGCTTCAGGCCGCCGATCTCGAGGTGCCGGCGCTGCGGCTCTGGCGTCCCCCGGTGCGCCTCTCCCCGGCGGGCGCGTCGCTGCGGGTGGACTGGCCGCCGCCGTCCTCGGACTACGGCGGCTCACCCGGCTACGACGTGCGCCTCCAGGACGCCGGGTCGCTGCCGGTCTGGACCTTCACGGACACCCACCCCGGCGCCGTCCTCGACGCCCGCCTGCTCGAGGACAGCCACGGCGGCGCCATCGTCGAGGCCCGCACCCAGATGCCCGCCCCGGGCACCACCGCGCAGCTCACCTACCGGTCCGCCACCCTGGCCTACCGGGGCGGCGCGGGCCCGCCGCCCTCACGGGGCCGGCCCTGCTCGGTCGTTCGTGGCGGCGTCAGCGTCCCCCTCAGTCCGTGCACCCTGACCGACGGCGACCTCGTCCATCCCGGGATCTCGACCGGCTCGGCGCATCCCCCCCCGGCGGTGGGGTCGGCGAGCCCGGCTCCGGAGCATGCCCAGGTGGACATGGGCACGACCGTGCCGGTCACCCTGGTGGTGGTGCGGGGCTGCCCGGGATGCGCGGTGGAGGGCTCGACCGACGGCACCTCGTGGTCGGCGCTCGGCACCGTTCCCACCGAGCCCGGGTCGGTGGAGCCGCCCGGCGGGCACGCCACCGCCCGCTACGTCCGCGCCGGGGGCGCCGCCGGGGTGGGCGGGCTGCGCGAGATCTCGGTCTGGACGGCGGCGCCGGCCCCCGGTGTTCAGGCCGGCGGGGGCGGCCCCGGCGGGCCGGCCGCGGGTGGCGGCGCCCCACCCGCGGCCCCGAGCCCGGCCACCGACCTCAGGCCGGTGGCGTTCGGGCTGGTGGCGATCGCCGTCGCCATCGCCGGGCTGGCGGTGGCGATGGCGCGGCGGAGGGCACCCGCCGGCCGCCGCTGACCCCGAGGATTCCCGATTCGCCGTTCAAACCCGTGACAACCCGGGAACGCGGTCGGAGCCCCGCTCCACCGGCCCTACGCTGCCGCCATGACCTACGCACAACAACCCCCGCTGTCGCCGGACGGCCGCTGGACGTGGGACGGCCAGGCGTGGCAGCCCAACCCCGAGCCCGCCGCTCCCGGCACCTTTCAGGCCGCGGCGGGGCCGCCGGGCGGCCGCTGGTCGCGCGGCCTCCGGCTGGCGCGGGCCAGCTGGTCGGTGCTCCGCTCCAACCCGGCGCTGGGCCTGCTCCCGGTGCTCTCGTTCGCGGGCCTGGTGCTCTATCTGCTGCCCCTCCTCGGCCTGGCCGCGGGCATGGGAGCGTTCGAGCCGTCGCAGCGCCCGGTGGCCTACGTGCTCGCCGCCTGGTACTACCTCGGCGCCTCGATCATCACCGTGTTCTTCAACGCCGCCCTGGTGGCCGGCGCCATGGCCCATCTCCGCGGTGAGCGTCCCGGGATCGGCGACTGCCTGCGCATGGCCTCCGCCCGGGCGGGACGCATCCTCGCCTACGCGCTGATCTCGGCGACCGTGGGCCTGGCGCTGCGGCTGGTGCGCGAGGAGTTCGGGATCATCGGCCGGCTGGTCTCCGCCGTCGTCGGGATCGCCTGGGGCGTCGCCACCGCCTTCGCCGTCCCGGTGCTCGTCCTCGAGGACGTCAGCGCGGTCGAGTCGATCCGCCGCTCGATGCAGATCCTCCGCGACAGCTGGGGCGAGTCGCTGGTCGGCAACGCCGCGATCACCCTGCCCCTGCTCGCCGCCGGGGTGTGCGTCGGCGTGGTCGGCGTGGTCGGGCTGGCGGTCGCGCCGGTGCTCGGGGTGCTCATCCTGGTCGCGGGCATCGCGGCTCTCTGCGTGGTCGGCGCCGCCCTCTCCGGGATCTTCCGTACCGCGGTGTACGCCTACGCCACCGGGCAGGGAGCCCTTGGCGGCTTCGACGCCGCCGACCTCTCCACCGCCTTCTCGGTCAAGCGGAGGCGGCGGAGCGGGTTGCTGCCGTAGGCGGCAGTTTCGACCTGGTGGCGGCGACCTGGGCCCGAGACGCAAGCGCGGCCACTGGGAGCGCCGGATCGGGAGTCCGGCCCGAGGGGGGTGGGGCGCGGCAACGCCGAACGGACACGTCCGTGAGTACGCGGACGCCTCAGCGATGCCCTCGCCCTGAGCGGGGGGAGGTAGTCCCCGGGTGAGAACCCGCCGTGACCCTCGCGGCCGGCCCAGCTAGCTTGACAGTCATTGACGAGGTGGAGGACCTGCGCTAGCGTGTCAGCACCCGCCGTCTGGACGGCACAATCGCCCACGCGCCACGGTGATGTCATGTCTGTCCACAATCCTCCCGACGTGTCGACCCGGGTCTCGGACCGCCTCCGGCCGGTGTGGTCGTGGGGGGCGAACAGCACCGAGGCCGGCCCGCAGACGGCGCCGCCCGAGAGCGGTGGAGGGGCGCCCGGAGCGCCGACCCTGGACCCGCCGACGATCGAGCTCGTCGGCCGCGCGGTGGAGCGCCCCTCGTGGGCCTGGGGGGGGAGGGTCGCCGGATGCCGCGACCACGCCGGCCGCGCCCGAGGTGGCGGCGCCGGCGGCTGACCCGGCGGTGCCGGCGCCTCCGGCCGCGGGGCCGCCGGCCTGGGGCTGGGACAGCAGCGCGGCGATGGAGGTGAGCGCCACGCCTGTGGACCCGGGGACCTGGGCGGCGGTCGCTCCCGCCCTGGAGGTGGCCCCGCCTCCACCGGCCGCCGAGCCCGCCGCACCCGCGGCGCCGGCGCCGCCGGCCGCGGGACCGCCGGCGTGGGGCTGGGACAGCGCCGCGGAGATGGCGGTGAGCGCCCCGGCGCCGCAGCCGGTGGCCGCGCCCGCCGACGCGCCGGTCGAGCCGGCGGCGCCGCAGCTCCCCGAGGGCCCGCCGCAGTGGTGCTGGGACGTCACCGTGGTGATGGAGGTGATCCCCGAGCCGGCGGAGCCGTGGACCTGGGCGGCGGTCGCCCCCGGTTCCGAGGTTGCGGCCCCGGCCGCGCCGGTCTCGACGGTGGCGCCGCTGCCGCGGTCGACGGCGCCGGCCGTGCGCTCCGGCACCGCCACGAGCGCGCCCTGGTCCTCGGGAGCCGCGCCGGCGGCGACCGCCCCACCGACCCCGGCCTGGCGCTCCGGGTCCTCGCCGGTGGGCGTGGCCGCCCCCGTGTGGCGCTCGGCGTCCGCAGCGGTGGCCGCCGCCGCTCCCGCCCCGGCCGGCGCCGGCCGGCTGCCGCTCGCCGGGCTGCTGGTGATCGGCGTGCTCCTGGCTGGCTGGGCGCTGACCTTCTCGACCGCGCGCGCCGTCGTCGTGATGCCGGTGGTTGCCCTCTACCTGCTGGTGAGCGCGGCCCGCTCGGCGGCGGCGCGCCTCGACCACGCCGCCGAGGCGGTGCTGCTCGGCACCGGCTTCGTGCTCGCCATCGGCGGCCGCCTGGTCGCCGCCTGGACGCTGGGGTGGGTGGCGATCGTCCTCACCCTGCTCGAGGTCGCCGGGCTCTCGCTCGGCTCGGTGCTCATCCGGAGGTAGCCCCTCGGGGGCGGACAGGAGGGCGGCGGCCGGGGGCCGCCGCCCTCCACGCGTCTCCGACGCGACGTCAGGCCCGAGCCACGTCGGAGGTAGCGGCAGACTGTGCCTGGAGCATGTGGAAGAGCAGGATCAGCTCTGCAAGCGCGAGCGGCTCGCTGCGCTGATCCTCGATCTGTCCGAGGGTGCCGGGCAGGTCGCCGGTGACCTCCAGGCCGCTCCAGATGTGCTTCTCGACCGCGCGGCTCACCTCCCGCGGGGCACGGCTGTCGATGAAGAGGGCGTCGACCGGCTTGCCGTCGTCGTCGCGCAGCAGGCTGACGTGCAGCGCCAGCCGGGTGTCGTCCCCGAGGACCGCGGTGAGGTCGGGGTGGGGGATGGTGGGCCGCAGCAACACCGTCGCGCTGAGCGCGTCGCCCGGGTCGGCCCCGTCAGCGGGGTGGAAGCGGACCACGATGTCGGCGTAGGAGCGCTGCGGCCGGATGTAGGCCGCCGACTCCGGCTCACGGCGCTCGAGCTCGGCGAGCACCTGCTCGGGCGAGTAGCCGCGCTTGCTGGTGTCGCGCCGCACCTTCCAGGTGCGCCGGATGTCCTCGGGAGGGTCGAGGTAGACCCTCACGTCGAAGCAGGCTCGCGCCATCTCGCTGTGCAGCGGCAGCAGCCCCTCGATGATCACGAACTCCCGGGGCTCGATCCGCTCCTGGCGGCCGAACGTCCCGGTGGCGTGGTCGTAGACCGGCTTGAGGATGGGCTGCCCGGTGGCCAGCAGGTTGAGGTGCTGCTCCATGATCTCGATGTAGTTGCACTCGGGATGGAGCGGCGTGAACGGGAGCGACTTGCGCTCCTCGCGGTCGTAGCGGTGGTAGTCGTCGACGCAGACGCCGGTGACCCGATCGCGTCCCAGCGCCTCGACCAGACCGGCGGTGAGGGTGGTCTTGCCGGCGGCACTGTCCCCCGCGATCGCGACCATGACCGGTCGCGGCCCGGAATCCTCGGCGACGGATCCGGTCCGGGTCGTGGGAATGAGCGTGTCCGGCATGCCAAAGCGCCTCTGACAGGAGGGGCTCGCCGACGCGACCTGACGGCGCGATGCACCCCGTACCCTGCCGACACTGACAGACCCCCGGCTTCAGTGTCAATTGATATTTTACTATCTGTCCATAAGATTGTACTTATGGACTGCGCGGCCCTGGCAGGCGGACTCGGCGTGGCCGACGCGGCCGTCGTGGGCATCGCGGATCCCTCAGAACAGGTGGGTGAGCCGCCGCTGGAGCAGATGCCGTCCGCCGGACTCTGCAGGCCCGGAGAGGAGGCCGAGCACGGCCGCGCGCCCGGCCGCGGTCAGGCTCTCGGCGGTGTGTCCCTCGGACGGGATCGGCGCCCCCACGGTGACCGTCAGCCGCTTGCGCAGCCACAGCTCGCGGGTGCCCGACAGGCCGACGGGGAGGACCGGCGTGCCGGTGTGGAGGGCGAAGTGGGCGAAGCCCTTGCGGAAGTCACCGGCGGCGCCCTCGACCTCGTTGCAGCGGCCCTCGGGGAAGATCAGCAGCGAGCCGCCCGCCTCGAGGCAGGCCTCGGCGTGGTCGAGGACGGCGGTGCTGCCGCCCTCGCGGCGGTCGATCGGGATCACCCCGCCGATCCTCTTCACCAGCCGCACCGCCCACAGCGGCACCCCGACGAGGTCGCCGAACACGTGGATGCGCGGCTGCGCGGGCAGGGCGGAGACCACCGCGAAGGCGTCGACCCACTGGAGGTGGTTGGCGATGATGACGTGGTGCCGGCCCGGCCGGAGGTTCTCGAGGCCGCGGACCTCGACCCGGAACAGCGCCCTGCCCACGCCGCGGATGACCCGGCGCACGGCGCGGGCGGTCGGGGTGGCGCGGGGCCGCACCGGGAACTCCGAGGGCGGCGGCGAGACGGTGAGCCGGGCCGCCATCAGCGCACCCCCTTGATGCGGCTGACGAACACGGTGCCGAGCACGAACCAGATCGCGGCGCTGCCGAACACCACCCGGAAGCCGAGGTTGTTGCCCGCGGCGATGCCGAGGACGCTGTGGTGGGCGTCGTTGAGGTAGGTGAGGAGCAGCGCGGCCAGGGTCGGGGCGACCACCTGCGGCAGGGTGAGCGAGACGTGCCAGATCGCCATGTCCCGCCCGGCGGCGTTCTCCTTGTCGGGGAGGACGTCGCAGGCCAGCGCCCAGTCGATCGCGTAGTAGAGGCCGTAGCCGATCCCGAAGAGCAGCCCCAGCGCGTAGAGCGGGACGGTGGAGCTCACCAGCGAGAAGATGACCACCGAGGCGGCGACCGCCTGGATCGCGCCGGCGGCGTACACGAAGGGCTTGCGGCGCTTGATCCTGTCGGAGTACGCACCGCCGACGATCGCCGGGATCACGCCGCCGGCGATGACCGCCAGCAGCCAGTAGCTGCTCGCCGCGCCGGAGTTCTGCGAGTGGGCCACCTTCTCGAAGTACGAGTCCATGAAGGGGACGATCGAGAAGATGCCGAACTGCATCAGGCAGCGGGTGAGGAAGCACCAGAGGAAGTCGCGGTTGGAGAAGGCGGTGAAGAACTGGCGCAGCGCCGCGATCCGGCGTCCCGCCAGCACGCCGGAGAGGCTGCCGAGGGCGGCGACGCCGGCGACGGCGATGCTCGCGGCGCCGAGCGACGCGGTCAGCAGCAGCAGCAGGGCGACGACGGCGACGAGGGTGGAGGCGCCGCAGACGAGAACCTCGGTCGAGGGGCGGGGGCGCGGGGTGGTGCGCGCCGGCCGCGGCGGCAGCACCGTCTCCTTGGTGCCGGCGAGGGTGATGAGCAGGCTCAGGACGAAGATGCCGACGACCACCGCGTAGCCGATCTCCAGGCCGGTGCGGCTCCTGCCGAAGATCGAGAGCACGACGGCGATCATCAGGATGCCGACCACCGTCCCCAGCTGGTTCATGGTGCCGAGCAGGCCCGAGGCGCGTCCTCGCTGTCCCTCGGGCACCACGTCGGGGATGACGCCGCTGTAGGCGGCGCCGGCGACGTTGTTCCCCGCCTGGACGGCGAGGTAGAAGACGATGAGCAGCGCCGGCGTCCACGCCAGCGAGAGCAGCGCCAGGCCGATGACGTTGAGCACCGTCCCCGCCACCATCCAGGGGCGACGCCGGCCCCAGCGGGTGCGGGTACGGTCGGAGAGCCAGCCGGCGAGCAGCGGCACCAGCAGCGCGAAGACGCCGCCGGCGGCGGTGGCGCGGCCGATCAGCAGGTCGCTCGCGTCCTTGCCGACGATCAGCTTGGCGCCCTCGGGGACGAGGGCGATGAAGAGCGGCTGCCAGTGCGCCCCGTTGCCGAACCAGAAGGCGTTGATGGAGAGCAGCCGGCCCAGGGAGAGCCGCCCGGGTGGGGCGGCGGCGAACGGGGCGGCGTGGGCATGGGCGGTGGCCACGGTGGGTGGCTCCTCGATGCAGGGGTTTCGTTCCGGCCCATGCTGACCGGGTTGGGTCTTGTCCGCGGTCTCGGGACCGGAGGGTCCGGTGACGATCCGGTGCGCTTCGTGCGATCGGGTCGTCACACCGAGATCCACGGCCCGGACGACATGAGCGCCGAGAGGAGGAGGCCGCCGAGCACGCCGGGCTGCCCCTCGAGAGCAGCCGCAGCCTCACCGAGGAGGTGGGCGCCGCCGGGGTCGCGGCCCGGCCGCTCGAGGAGTTGCGCCTGGCCGGCGCAGGGGGCCACCAACGCCGAGATCGCCCAGCGGCTGTTCCTCTCCGCGAAGACGGTCGACACCCACGCGACGTCCAGCACGTCTTTGCCAAGCTCGGCATCAACTCGCGACGGCGCTGATCCCGATGGCGCACCGGCTGGATGAGGCGGCCGTCGAGTAGGGCGGCTCGTCCGAAACGTTCAAGACGCCGGCGCCGGATGCGCCTACGCTGGCGCGATGAAGACACTTCGCCCCGCGCTGATCGAGCTGGTAGTGTCCGATATGGCGGCCACCCTCGCGTTCTATCGCCGCCTGGGGCTGGAGATCCCAGCCGACGCCGACGGACAGCCGCACGTGGATCTCGAGCTCGGCGGCGGGCTGCGCCTGGCCTGGGACACCGAGGAGACCATCCGGTCGTTCGACCCGGACTGGTCGCCGCCGGCGGGGGGCGGCCACCGGGTCGCCCTGGCGTTTGCGTGTGACACCCCCGCGGAGGTCGACGCCGCCTGGGCGGAGCTCACCGGTGCCGGGTACGAGGGGCATCTCGCGCCGTGGGACGCCTTCTGGGGGATGCGCTACGCCGTCGTCCTCGATCCCGACGGCACGCCGGTCGACCTGTTCGCCTCGCTACCCGGCGCCGAGCTCCCGAAGTAGTCCGCTCGGCGTCGTCCCGGCCAGCGCCCGCATCTCCCGGGACAGGTGCGCCTGGTCGGCGTAGCCGCACCCCGCCGCCACCTGCGCCAGGGGCAGGCCGCTCCGGGCCTCGTCGACGGCGCGGCCCAGCCGCAGCACCCGGGCCAGCCGCCGTGGCCCGTAGCCGAAGACCGGCAGGCAGCGCCGGTGCAGCTGCCGGGCACTGACCCCCAGGCGGCCGGCGATCACCGACACCGGGGCCCCGGCCGCCGCCATCCGGAGCACCCGCGGTCCGAGCGGGTCGACGTCGCGGGAGGCGGCGCACTCGATCGCCCATGCCTCCAGCTCGGCCTCCGGGGCGGCCGCGATCCGCTCGGCCAGCGCACCGGCGGTCGCGGCCGGCCACAGCTCGTCGAGGCCGGGAGCGCGGTCGCAGACCAGGTCGGCGGGAAGGCCGAGCAGCGCCGGCCCGGTGCCGCCCGAGAAGCGCAGCCCGACGTATCGCGTCCCGGGGCGGCTCCGGTGGAGGCGGGCGGTGCTGTCCGGTCCCGCGACGAACAGGCGGTGGCCGTCCCACACCAGGTCCAGGCAGCCGTCGGGCAGGATCCGGGTCAGCTCGGAGGCCGGCTCGACGGTGCGCTCCCACAGGACCGCGCCGGGCACCGAGGTGGGGCGCTCGCGGTAGGTCATGCAGTGATCATGCCCCCGATCCGGGCTGGTCACGTGGGTCTGTTCGCGGTCGACCTCTGGGTTCATCCCGGGCCGGCTCTCCGCCCGGGGTGCTTCCAGAACCATTCATGGCACGCCAGGACCGCATGAACCTGCATCTCGCGAACCGGAGGCTCGAACGTGCCGTCAGCACTGCGCTCATTGCAAACAGGAGCAATACCCAAACAGACGTTCGTACCCCAAGCAGACGGACGAAAAGCGCAAAGCAGCGACCGCCAAACGCAGACCGCCCGTCACCGGCGCAGACCCCCGACGTCAACCGCCGACGGCCGCCACGCCTCCGGACGGGTGACATGCTCCGCGCCGCCGCCGTGATCACGATCCTCGCCCTACCGACCGCCGCCTGCGCCGCCCCCACCCCCGCACCGGCCCCCGCCACGGAGGTCGCACACCCGACGTCCGAGCCGCCGGACACCACAAGGCCGCCCCAGTTCGTGGTGGTCTCCTTCGACGGCGCAGGCGACGCCGACCTCTGGCGCTACTGGCGCGCCGTCGGCCGCCGCGACCACGCCCACTTCACCTTCTTCCTCAGCGGCGTCTACCTCCTCTCCCGCGCCGGCGCATCGTTCTACCACCCCCCAGGGCGCCCCGTGGGCAGCTCCGCGATCGGCTTCGTCGAGGCCCCTCCCGGAACGACCGACCGCGCCTACATCGGCCAGCTGCTCGAGCAGATCGCCGAGGGCCGCGCCGAGGAGCAGGAGCTGGGCACCCACTTCAACGGCCACTTCTGCGGCCCCCGCGGAGTCGCGTCGTGGACCGCGGCCGACTGGGGCACCGAGCTCGACGCCTTCGACAGCCTTCTCGAGGGGGCGCTCGACCACAACGGTCTGGGCCCGGGTGACGCGGCGCCGCCGCCGCCGGCCTCGACCGTCGTGGGCGAGCGCACCCCCTGCCTCGAGGGCGACCTCAGCGCCCTGTACCCGGTGCTGCGCGCCCGCGGCCTCCGCTACGACGCCAGCCGGAGCGCCCCGCGGGGCGACTGGCCGGTGCGCGAGCAGGGCATCTGGAGCCTCCCGCTGGGCATCGTGGAGCGGGCCGGCACCTCCCAGCGCAACGTTGCGATGGACTACAGCTTCTACGTGAACCAGTCCGGCGCGGTCGACGCCCCGGCCGCGGCCACGCCGGCTCTCGAGGAGCAGACCTACCAGAGCTACCTGGGCGCCTTCCGCGCCAGCTACCTCGGCGACCGCGCGCCGCTCAACATCGGCCATCACTTCACCACCTGGAACCACGGCGCCTACCTGCGCGCCCTGACCCGGCTCCTCGACGGCGTCTGCCGGGTGCCCGAGGTGCGCTGCGTCGCCCTCGCCGAGCTGGCGGACTGGCTCGACGTCCAGCCTCCCGGGCGGCTCGCCGCGGCGGCGCGGGGCGACTTCCCGCACCCCGCGGAGGTCCTCCTCCGGCGGCCCATCCCCAGGGCCCGCGCTGATCCCCGCCCGGCGCCGGGTGACGGATGTCATGCCGGAGTCCGGACCGGCGTCACCACCGCGCAGAGCGGCTGGCTCTGTGGGGACCGATCGCGCCGGGAGCGGTGCATGATGGTGCCGTGGATGCCGCGTCGCCACGCCGGAGGCTCACGCTCGGGCTGCTCGCCGTCCTCGCCACGCTGCTCGCGACCGGGGCGGTCTCGGCGGCCGGCGCCCGGGTCCACGACGCCGCCGGGCTGCTCGGTCCGGCCGACCGCGCCGAGGTCGAGCGCCAGGCCGCCGCCGTGGCCGCGGCCGGGTCGCCGGTGGTGGTGACGCTGCGCCACCTCGAGGAGAGCCAGGACCAGACCATCGCCGACGCCCAGGCGCTGATGACGGCGGAGCACGTCGAGTCCGCGCCCGGCGCCCAGGACGGCGTGGTGGTGCTGGTCAGCCTGCTCCCCGGCAGCACCCGGCACGGCACCGCCGCGATCTACGCCGGCGCCGCGCTGCTCGACGGGCGCGTCCCCCGGGGCGAGCTGCAGCGGATCTACGACGACGAGATGGCGCCGCACCTCCTCGCCGGCGAGGTCGCGGCCGCGGTCGACGCCGGTCTGACCGCGGTCGCTCGCGACCTCCGCGAGGGCCCGCCCCGCCCCTCGGCGGGCGATACGGCCGCTGCCGCGGTGACCCGCTTCGTGCTCGACCCCGCCACCCTGCTGCTGCTCGCGCTGGTGACGGTGACGGCGGTGCGCCTGTGGCGCCGGCGCAGCGCGGTGACGGTGGGCGCCGAGGTGCGTCCCGCGTTCCCCGGTGACGAACCGCCGGCGATCGCCGGGGCCCTCTGGCAGGGGCACGTCCACCCGTCGCTGGCGCGCGCCACCCTCCTCGACCTCGCCCGCCGCGGAGCGCTGCGGATGGAGGGAGGGCGCAAGGTCCCGCTGCGGCTCCGCTGCGTCGACGTCACGGGGGTCCGCACCCCCTGGGAGCGCGAGCTGTGGATGGCCCTGGCCACCGCCGCCGACGGCGACGGGTGGGTCGGCCGCCGCCGGCTCGGCGGGGTGCTGAGCCGGCCGCGGCGGATGCTGGCCGAGCTCCGCACGGAGCTGTGCGGGCGCGGACTGTTCGAGCCCCGGATGACGGAGATCCGGCGGCCGCTGCTCCTCGGCGGCGCCGCCGGCCTGGTCCTCGCCGCGGTCACCGCGAGCACCGCCGCCGCCGGGCTGGAGCCCTGGGGATGGCTGGGCGTGGCCGCCGCCGGGTCCGCCGCATTCGTCGGGTTCGCGGTGGCGTTCCAGCTGCCCGAGCTCACCGCCGAGGGCCGGATCGCCGCCGCCCCCTGGGAGGCCTACCGGCGGGAGCTCGCGGCGCGATTCCGCCCCCCCGAGGACCACATCGACTGGGACGAGCATCTCGCCCACGCCGTCGCCCTCCATCTCGACCGGGAGATGAGCGGCCGGCTGCTCCGCGACAGTCAGGCCGGGTACGCGCCCGCCTGGGCCGACCTCCGCGACCAGCGGGCGGGGGACTTCGGCGGCATGTGGGTGGCCTTCGGCGACACCGGCGGCGGCTCCGGCGGGGGCGGTGGCGACGGCGGAGGGGCCGGGGCGGGCGGTGGCGGCGCCGGAGGCGGGTTCTGACCGCTCGCCCCGGCGGCTCAGCTGCTCGCGGGAGCGTTCCGGGCGCGCCCCGGCGGCATCCCGGTGCAGCGCTTGAAGGCGCGGCTGAGGGCGGCGTCGGACTGGTACTGGTCGAGCCAGGACCGGATCGCCTGGATCACCGGGATGCGGGCGAGGCGGGTGATCACGGTCTCGCCGCGGGGACGGACGTGGACCGCCTGCGGCAGCAGCGCCAGCGTTCGCACGGCGGCGAGTATGGGTGCGCTCCCACGGGAGCCACCGGGAACATCGGGCGGGAGCCGGTCGGCCTGCTCGCCGCCGCCGGCGAACCGGTTCGGGTGCTGGTTCCCGGGCGGCCGGACCATCCTCCGGCCGACGGAGTTCATGACCAGCGCGCTGCGCTGGGCGGGCACCATCGCCTCCCAGGGTGCGGTGTTCGAGCCCGCGGGCGACCGACCACGCCGGAGCATTCGTATGAACCCCCACGGCGGGCGTCCGGACCGGGACAATGCAGCCCGCCGTGATCGAGCCCGCATCGCCGCGCACCCGCGCCGCCGGCGCCCTCCTCGCCGCCCTCCTCGCCGCCGCGGCCTCGGGGTGCGGTGAGCCGGCCTCGCGCCTGCCCGGCACCGGCGCCACCGCCACCGCCCCCGCCCTCGCGGCCCCGGCCACGACCGGGGGGGCCCGGGTCGCCACCGGCCACGGCTGCCGCCTCCCGCTGAGCGGACGGAACGCCGGGGGCCGCGCGGCGGTGGGCTTCGTGCAGCTCGCCAACGGCAGCGCGGTGGCCGACCCCTCCGGGGGGCTGCTGCCGGGCAGCGGTCAGGACCGCCGCAGCCGCACCGCGGCGGCGCCGGTGCTGCACGGCGCCGCGGGGGCGTCGCCGAGCTTCCACCCGGCAGCGGGTCGCTGGCTCCCCGCCCCGCCGGCGGCGGTCGCCCCCGACGGGCTCCGCTACGCCTACGGGGCGGGCGACGGCGTCCACCTCGTCGACGTCCGCGGCGCCGCCGACAGGGTGCTCGGGGGCGGCGGTGACCTGGAGGTGCTCGCCCTCCGTGCCGAGGGGGTCTACGCGGTCCACCGCCGCCAGGCCGGCGGTGCCACCGACGGCCTGGTGCTCCTCGATCCGGCGACCGGGGCGGCGCGCAGCCTGCGTCCCGCCGAGGCCGGGGTGGAGTGGGCGGCGGTCGGGGGCGGGGCCGCCTGGGGGGTCGCGGTGCTGGCCGGCGCCGGCGCCGACGAGCTCTGGCGTCTCGATCCGGCGACCGGAGCGGTCGCCGTCTGGTACCACCGCCAGGGGGTGGGCCTCCGGGTCGTCGGGGTCGACGGCGAGGGTCAGCCGCTGGTGCAGGTGGCGGCCCCGCAGGCGAGCTCGGTGTGGCTGGTCACGGCGCCGGGGCAGGCGCGCCAGGTCTCGGAGAACGTCCCCGGCGGGGACGACACCCCGGGCTACCCGGTCTCGGTCACCGACGCCGGCGGGGTCTGGCTGTCGGACGACGGCGGCACCCTCTACCGCTTCAGCCGGTCGACCGGGCTGCGGAGGGTCGACATCCCCCGGCTGCTCCCCACCGGGCAGCGGGTGGCCGGCGGCTGTTCCTGACCGGAGCTCCGGGACGAAACCCGGACGCCGAGCCCCAAAAGCTCGGAAACCGGTGCTTCGGCCCGCTTGAGGTAGATTGCGCGGGGTGGCCAGATTCCTGCTCCGCAGGCTGCTCAACTACACCGTCCTCGTGGCCCTGGCCACCACGCTGGGCTATTTCCTCGCCGGCGCCACCCTCCATCCCCGTGCCAACTATGAGGGGCGCAACCCCCCGCTGCCGGCGGCGGTGATCGACAGGCAGCTGAACGAGCTCAACCTCAACGACCACACCCCCGTGGTCCAGCGCTTCGGCCGCTGGCTGGGCGGGGTGGCCCATGGCGACTTCGGCAAGACCGTGGCCGGCGAGTCGGTCACCGCGGAGATGAGCCGGCGGATGGGGGTGAGCCTGCGCCTGTTGCTGATCGGCTCGGTGCTCGGGGGGCTGATCGGGGTCGGCGTGGGCGTGCTGGGCGCCGTCCGCCAGTACCGGCTCAGCGACTACGCCACCACCGCGCTCTCGTTCCTGATCCTCTCCACGCCCGTCTTCCTGGTGGCGGTGCTGCTCAAGCTGTCGGCGCTGAACCTGAACCAGCTCACCGGGGTGCAGCTGCTCGACTACACCGGCGAGTACACCCCGGGGCTGAGCGGCGGGACGCTGCCCATCCTCCTCGACCGGGTCCGCCACCTCATCCTGCCGACCCTGTCGATCGTGCTCGGCCAGGCCGCCTTCTTCAGCCGCTACCAGCGCAACGCCATGCTCGACGTGCTCGGCAGCGACTTCCTGCGCACCGCCCAGGCCAAGGGGCTGCGGCGTCGCCAGGCGCTGATCAAGCACGGGCTGCGCACCGCGCTCATCCCCATGGCCACGTTCTTCGCCTACAACTTCGGCCTGCTGCTCACCGGCGCCGCCTTCACCGAGAAGATCTTCGGCTGGCACGGCATGGGCGAGTGGTTCGTCGACTCGGTGTCGAACAACGACGTCAACGTGGTGGTGGCGGTGACCCTCTTCGCCGCCGTCCTGGTGCTCATCGCCGGCCTGCTCTCCGACCTCGCATACGCCGTGCTCGACCCGCGGGTGCGGATCTAGCCGATGGCGATCCCCACCGACCCGATCCTGATCGACCTCGAGGAGGCGGCCGCCGTCGACAGCGCCGAGGGGGCGGGGATCGGCCGCGGTCGCCTGGTGCTGCGGCGCTTCCTCCGCCGCCGGCTGGCGGTGGGCGGCCTGGTGGTGCTGGTGCTGCTCTTCGCGCTCGCCTTCCTCGGGCCCTACATCTCGAAGTGGGACTACCGCTCCCACGACTTCGACTCCTTCCTGCAGCCGCCCTCCTGGTCGCACTGGTTCGGCACCTCCCAGATCGGCGAGGACGTCTACGCCCAGACCCTCCGCGGCCTGCAGAAGTCGCTGATCATCGGCCTGCTCACCGCGCTCTTCTCGACCGGCATCGCCGCGATCGTGGGCGCCTGCGCCGGCTACTTCGGGGGCTGGGCCGACCGGGTGCTGATGTGGTTCGTCGACCTGCTGCTGGTGCTCCCCGGGTTCCTGATCATCGCCATCCTCAGCCCCACCTTCCGGGGGCGCACCTGGCTGCTCTTCGTGGTGCTGCTCGCCGGCTTCTCCTGGATGATCACCGCGCGGGTGGTGCGCGGCCTCTCGCTCAGCCTCCGCGAGCGCGAGTTCGTCCAGGCGGCGCGCTTCATGGGGGTGCCGCCGGCGGTGATCATCGCCCGGCACCTGCTGCCGAACATGTCCTCGCTGCTGATCATCGACGCCACCATCAACGTCGGCGGCGCCATCCTCGCCGAGACCGGACTCAGCTACTTCGGCTTCGGGGTGCAGCCGCCCGACGTCTCGCTCGGCACCCTGATCGCCGACGGCACCCACTCGGCGCTCACCTTCCCCTGGCTCTTCCTCTTCGCCGGCGGCCTGCTCATCCTCACCGTGCTCGCCGTGAGCGTGGTCGGCGACGGGCTCCGCGACGCCTTCGATCCCAACGCCGCCGCCCCGCGGGGACAGGCGTGAGCGAGGTCCTGTCGGTCCGCGACCTGACCGTCTCCTTCCCCAGCGAGGCGGGCTCGGTGCGCGCGGTGCGGGGGATCAGCTACTCGGTCGCCGCCGGCGAGGTGCTCGGGATCGTCGGCGAGTCGGGCTCGGGGAAGTCGGTGTCGGCGCTGGCGGTGATGGGGCTGCTGCCCCGCACCGCCCGGGTCGAGGGATCGGTGCGCTTCCACGGCGAGGAGATGCTCGGGCTCGGCGACCGCGAGCTCTCGGCGATCCGCGGCAGGGGCATCGCAATGGTGTTCCAGGACCCGCTCTCAGCGCTCACCCCGGTCTACACGGTGGGCGACCAGATCGCCGAGGCGGTCTCGGTGCACACCGCGGTGTCGCGCCAGCAGGCGGCGCGGCGGGCGGTCGAGCTGCTCGAGCTGGTGGGCATCCCCGAGCCGGCGACCCGGGCACGGGCCTTCCCCCACGAGTTCTCCGGAGGGATGCGGCAGCGGGTGATGATCGCGATGGCGATGGCCAACGACCCCGACCTGATCATCGCCGACGAGCCGACCACCGCCCTCGACGTGACCATCCAGGCGCAGATCCTCGAGGTGCTGAAGACCGCCCAGCGCGCCACCGGGGCGGCGATCGTGATGATCACCCACGACCTCGGGGTGATCGCCGGCTTCGCCGACCGCGTGATGGTGATGTACGCGGGCCGGCCGGTGGAGGCGGCCCCGGTCGACGAGCTCTTCTACCGGCCGCGGATGCCCTACACCCTCGGCCTGCTGGGCTCGCTGCCCCGCCTCGACGCCACCGAGCGCCAGCCGCTGACCCCGCTCGACGGCAGCCCGCCGTCGCTGGTCGACCTCCCCGCCGGCTGCCCCTTCGCACCCCGCTGCCCGCTGCGCGTCGACGTCTGCACCGAGCGTGAGCCGGTGCTGGCCCACACCCTCGACCCCCGCCACACCGCCGCCTGCCACCGCCACGCCGAGATCGAGGCCCGCGGGCTCGGTCCCGCGGACGTCTTCCCCGCGCCGGTGGCGGGCGAGCCGGCGGTCGCCGCCATTCCCCGCGAGGACCGGCGGGTGGTGCTCGAGGTGCGCGACCTGGAGCGGCACTACCCGCTCACCAAGGGGGTGGTGTTCCGCCGCCAGGTGGGCACGGTGCGCGCTGTCGACGGGATCAGCTTCGACGTCCGCGAGGGCGAGACCCTCGGGCTGGTGGGCGAGTCCGGCTGCGGCAAGACCACCACGATCACCCAGATCCTCACCCTGGCCCGGCCGACCGCGGGCGCGGTGGTGGTGCTCGGCCGCGACAGCGCCGGTCTCGGCGGCGGAGAGCGCAAGGCCATCCGCCGCAACCTCTCGGTGGTCTTCCAGGACCCGCTGGCGTCCCTCGACCCGCGGCTGCCGGTGGGCGACATCCTCGCCGAGGGGCTGCGCACCCACGGGATCCCGAAGCAGCGGCGCGACCGGCGGGTGGGCGACCTCCTCCGCCTCGTGGGGCTGGGGCCGGAGCATGCCAGCCGCTATCCCCAGGACTTCTCCGGCGGTCAGCGCCAGCGCATCGCCATCGCCCGGGCGCTCGCCCTCGAGCCCCGGCTGATCGTCCTCGACGAACCGGTGTCCGCGCTCGACGTCTCCATCCGGGCCGGGGTGATCAACCTCCTCGAGGAGCTGAGGGCCCGGCTCGGTCTCGCCTACCTCTTCGTCGCCCACGACCTCTCGGTGGTGCGCCACATCGCCGACCGGGTGGCGGTCATGTACCTCGGCCGGATCGTCGAGATCGGCACCGTCGCCGCGGTCTTCGACACCCCCGCCCATCCGTACACCGAGGCGCTGCTCTCGGCGATCCCGCTCCCCGACCCGCGCCGCGAGCGCGCCCGGCGGCGGATCCTGCTCGAGGGCGACCTCCCCAGCCCCTTCGACATCCCGTCGGGCTGCCGCTTCCGCGCCCGCTGCCCGCGCTACGCCACCCTCCCCGAGGGTCTGCGGGAGCGGTGCCGCGAGGAGGAGCCGGGGCCGCTGCCCCAGGGCGCCGACCACGACGCCGCCTGCCACTACCCGGGGATGCCGGCGGCTCTGTGAAGGGGCGCCCGGAAGGGGCCCGTCGCCGCGGCATACACTCTCGCCAGCAACCGGCTACGTGGCACCACCAGGGAGGGAGCCGTGGCACCCGCACGACCGACGTGGATCGTCTGCCTTCTGACGGCACTGGGCCTGGCGGCCTCGGGCTGCGGGGGCTCGGGCGGGTCGGGGTCGCCGCAGGGGACGTCGTCGGGGTCCTCCGCGCCTCCGGCCACCGCCGTCGACATCAACAGGACGGATCGCAGCAAGCTGCAGGGCGGCGGCACCATCCGCTGGCCGCTGGGCGGGCTGCCGCCGAACTTCAACGGCAACGAGCTCGACGGGACGCTGAGCGACAACGCCGACGTCCTGGGCGCGCTGCTGCCCTCGCTGTTCATCTTCGACGCCGCCGCCCAGCCGTCGGTGAACCCCAACTACCTCGACTCCGGTGACCTCAGCGCGAAGACGCCCAAGCAGGTGGTCACGTACCACATCAACCCGAAGGCGGCCTGGTACGACGGCACCCCCATCACCGTGGCCGACTTCGCCGCCCAGTGGAAGGCGCTTCGCGGCACCGACGCCGCCTACAAGGTGGCCTCGACCCAGGGCTACGACAAGATCGAGAGCGTGGTGCAGGGGAAGGACGCGCGCGAGGTCGTGGTCACCTTCGCCAAGCCCTACGTCGACTGGCGGGGGCTCTTCAGCTTCCTCTACCCGGCGTCGACCAACTCCAGCCCGAGCGTCTTCAACGACGGCTGGAAGGCGCGCCCGCTGACCACCGCCGGCCCGTTCAAGGTCGACAGCATCGACCAGACCGCGAAGACGATCACCCTGTCACGCAACGAGAAGTGGTGGGGGAGGCCGGCCAAGCTCGACCACATCATCTACCGCGTCATCGACCTCGACGCCCAGATCGACTCGCTGGCGAACGGCGAGATCGACTTCATGGACATCGGGCCGGACGTGAACAAGCTGAGGCGCGCCAGCACCACCAGGGGAATCAACATCCACCGGGCCGGCGGTCCCAACTTCCGCCACCTCACCGTCAACGGCAGCAGCCCGATCCTCAGCGACCTGAACGTGCGGAAGGCGGTGGCGATGTCGATCAACCGCTCCACGATCGCGAAGGCGCTGCTCGGCCCGCTCGGGGTGACCGCGGTGCCACTGGGCAACCACATCTTCATGGCCAACCAGAAGGGCTACCAGGACAACTCCGGTGAGGTCGGCGCCTACGACCCGACCAAGGCGGCGACGCTGTTCGACGCCGCCGGCTGGAAGCTGAGCGGCACCCAGCGGATGAAGGGCGGCAAGCCGCTGACCCTGCGCATCGTGATCCCGTCGCAGGTGGCCACCAGCAAGCAGGAGTCCGAGCTGATGCAGTCGATGCTCAGCGCGGTGGGGGTGAAGCTGGACATCCAGACGGTGCCCACGGGCGACTTCTTCGACAAGTACATCACCCCCGGCGACTTCGACCTCACCGTGTTCTCCTGGCTGGGGACGGTGTTCCCGATCAGCTCGAGCAAGTCGATCTACGCCAAGCCGAAGCCGGGCGCGAACGGCCAGCTCGACGTCCAGCAGAACTACGCGCGGACCGGCTCCGACCAGATCGACCAGCTCTTCGACGGGGCCACCAGCGAGTTCGACACCACCAAGGCGCTGGCCCTGGGCAACCAGATCGACACCCTGATCTGGCAGGAGGTGCACTCGCTGACCTTCTACCAGCGGCCGGAGATCATCGCCTCCAAGTCGACGCTCGGGAACTTCGGCGCCTTCGGGTTCGCCAGCGCGCCGTACGAGGACATCGGCTTCATCGCGGCCTGACCGGTGGCGGAGGAGGAACGGGCGCCGGCCGCCGGCGAGGCCGATCGCAAGCTTGCCGGCGCCTTCTCGCGCTCGGTCGACGAGGGCAGCCACCGGCTGGAGCGCAGCCTGCCCGAGCTGCTCGCAACCGGCACCGTGGGCGGGATCGACGTCACCTTCGGAGTGTTCGCGCTCTTCATCGTCGAGGCCGCCACCGGCAACCGGCTGCTCGCCGCGCTCGCCTTCGGCATCGGCTTCATCGCCCTCACCCTGGGCCGCAGCGAGCTCTTCACCGAGAACTTCATGCTCCCCATCGCCGCCGTGGTCGCCCGCCGGCAGCCACCGGTCTCGGTCCTGCGGCTGTGGGTGGGGACCGCGGTGACGAACCTGCTGGCCGGGTGGGTGACCACCTGGCTGGTGCTCATCGCCTTCCCCGGCCTGGAGCACGTGGCCCGCGAGTCCGCCGCCCACTTCACCGACCCCGGCATCACCGGCCGCTCCTTCGCGAGCGCCCTGCTCGGCGGGGCGATCATCACGCTGATGACCTGGATGCAGCAGGGGGCGACGTCGGAGATGCCGAAGCTGGTGGCCGCGGCCGCGATCGCCTTCGTGCTCGCCGCCGCGCCCCTCGACCACGTCATCGTGGCCACCCTGGAGATGTTCGCCGGGCTGCACGCGGGCGCGACCTTCGGCTATGGCACCTGGGCGGTCACCGCCGCCTGGTTCGCGCTCGGGAACGTCGTCGGCGGCGTCGGCCTGGTCACCATGCTCCGGCTGGTGCAGGTCGGCGAGGATCGCATCCGCGAGGAGCAGGGAGCGGGCGGGTCGTAGCATCTCGGTCCATGGGACAGAGCGCCATCGAGAACGTCGTCGGGCTGCCCGCGCCGGGGCTGCGACCACTGGTCAGCCGGTACGTCGGCTACCGGATGGAGGGCTTCGCCCCCCGGCTCCACCGGGGCCTGCCCTCCCGGCACATCACCCTGATCGTCAGCCTCGCCGCGCCCGTCCACGTCACCGCCCTGCCCGACCCGGCCAGGCCGGGGCCGGTGGACCGCCGCTACGCGGCCCTCGCGGGCGGCCTCCACGCCGCGCCGGTGACGATCGCGATGGACGGGCGTGACCACGGCATCTCCCTCGAGCTGACCCCCACCGGCGCCCGGACGCTGCTGGGCCTGCCGGCGGCGGCGATCGCCTGGGACGTGGTCGACCTCGCCGACGTCCTCGGGCCCGGCTCGGCCACCCTCGTCGACCGGCTCGCCTGCGCGTCCACCTGGACCGACCGGTTCGCCATCCTCGACGCGGTGCTGGCCGGCCGGGTGCGCGGCGGCGCTGGAGTGCCCGAGGCGGTGGGCTGGGCGTGGCGGCGGCTGGTGGCCAGCGGTGGCCTGCTCCCGGTGTCCGAGCTCGCCGGGGAGATCGGCTGGAGCCGCCGCCACCTCGCCGAGCGCTTCCGCGACGAGCTCGGCCTCAGCCCGAAGGTGGCGGGGCGGGTGATGCGCTTCCAGCGCGCCAGCAGGATGCTGAAGCGGCCCCGGCGTCCCGGCCTCGCCGGGGTGGCGGCGGCCTGCGGCTACTACGACCAGGCCCACCTCACCCGCGAGTTCAACGAGCTCGCCGGCTGCACCCCCACGCTCTGGATCGCCGAGGAGCTCCCATCCGTCCAAGACGCCGGTCCCGGTCCGGGCGCAGGCTCTGCGGCATGAGTGTCACCACCACCGCTCCGACCGTCTGGCCCGCGCTCCGCTACACCGACGCCCGGGCCGCCATCCGCTTCCTCGTCGAGGCCTTCGGCTTCGACGAGACGCTGGTCGTCCCCGGCGAGGGCGACCGCGACATCGCCCACGCCGAGCTGCGCTGGCCGCTCGGCGGCGGCGGGATCATGCTCGGCTCCACCAGCCACGTCGAGGGCGTCCACGACCAGATGCGCGCGGGGACCGGCTGGGTCTACGTCGTCACCGACGACCCCGACGCCCTCTTCGCCCGCGCCACCGCCGCGGGCGCCGAGGTGGTGCGCGGCCTGGAGGAGCAGGACTACGGCTCCCGCGACTTCAGCGTGCGCGATCCCGAGGGCAACACCTGGAGCTTCGGCACGTATCGGGGCGCGTAGCGGGCTCGCCCGTCAGGGCCGGTCGTTCCGCTCGAACCGGATGAACGCCGCCTCCTGGCGCCACTCGGCCGACGCCCGGGCGCTCGCCCGCAGGAGGGCGCGACACGCCGCACCCGGCTCGGGTCCGCCGAGCGTGTCGCGCGCGCATGGAGCGGCGGGCCGGAAGTCGTCCGGTGCCCGCCACAGGCTGGCGCCCTCGAGGAACCCGTGATCGATCGCGGCTCTGGCCATCACCTTCAGGTCCTGGTAGTGCAGCCCCTGCTCGCGCACCGCCTGCTCGTACTGGCTGGTCAGGCCGTCGATCCGCTCCACCCCCTCGTCGTCGGTGACCAGGGTCACGGGAACGTGGTGGCGTCGGTAGAGCGCAAGGGGATGGCGATCCCCGAACACCCCGAGGATCTGCCGGTTGCTGGTCAGCGCGATCTCGACGAGCACGTGCCCGGCGGCCATGGCGGTCAGCAGGCCGTCGGAGTCCGCCTCCCGGGCGACGTCGACCCCGTGGCCAATGCGCTCGGAGTGGGCGACGAGGACCGCGTCGCGGACGTGGAAGCGCAGGTCGGGCGGCGAGACCAGGCCGGCGGTGAGCTCGCCAGCGTGCAGGGTGACGTGAGCACGCCGGTACACGCTCTGCAGGTAGCCGACCATGCGCATGTGCAGCCGGTAATCACGGAGTGAGGCCGGGTCGTCCTCGGGGGCGACGAGGTTGACCGCCACGTAGCGGGCATCCGCCTCCGCGAGCTCGAAGCCGAGCACGAGCTGGGCGAACACGGCCTCGGGTGCGTCGGTGCGGATCACCTGGGAGTCGAACCGGACCGGCAGTGAGCACGCCGCGCCCGCGCTCGGCGTCCCGCAGCGCAGCACCACCCGGACGCGATCGAGGTCGGTATCGGTGTCGGCCCGGGCGGCGGCGACGATCCTCGCCATCGCGCCGTTCGCCAGCAGCCGGTCCCGCATCGCGGCGAGTTCGGGGTCGAACCCGACCTGGTGGGCGAGCGCCCGGACCGCGGTGGACTGCCGGCTGAGCAGCAGCTCCAGGTAGAAGTCGTTCTCGGCCGCCGCGCGTTCGGCGACCTCGGCGATCATGTCGCCCCTCCGGCGGGTGGCGGCGCCGAACCTGCCGAAGGTGGCGAAGAAGTGGTCGTGTCCGGTCTCGGGCCCGGGCTCGAAGTCCTCCATCGACCAGGCGTCGAGCACGCGTGTGAAGAGCTTTCGGTCGACGGCGGTGTCAGCGGCCGGCCGCTGACCGGGACCGCACGGCGGCGAGGACGCCACCAGCGAGACGGTGCCGATGCACAGGCCATCGGCGATCGCGAAGCGGATCAGCGACTCGGTGCGGACGGCTCCGGACAGGTGGTTGTGGAGGTCGCCGCCCTTGGGCATCGCGTGCAGGAACGCGTGCAGCCGGGCGGGATCGTCGCGGATCGCCTCGAGGTGCTCGGATGGGCCGGCCGGCCGTGCGCCGGCCTGCCCGAGGGGAAGCGCGGACGCGCCGCAGGCCATGACGGCGACGGCGACGGCGACCGGCACCAGCAGACGCAACAGCCTCGGCATCGACCGCCCTCCGGTCACCGTGGTGATCGCGCGGTCAGTCTACCGGTGGCGCGGCGCCGGTCAAGGTGCCGTGACTCCGCATGACGTAACCCGCATCGGCGTCCGCTTGACCGGGTCGCCGCCGCACTGGTACCTTACTGGCGCGCAGGTAGAAGGGGCATGACCGCCATCCAGGATCTCGTCCGCGATCTCTACGCGGCGCTCGCGGCGGGCGACGCGAAGGCTCTGATCGCGCTCCTCGACCCGGGGTTCGAGGGCGAGGTGTCCGCGGGCATGCCGCTGGGGTGTGGCGGGCACCGCAGCGGACCCGAGGCGATGATTCGCGACACCTGGTGGCCGCTGGGGCGCGCCTACGTGATGCGGCTCGATGTGCAGGAGTGGATCGCATGCGAGGGCGGCCGGCTGCTCGTGGTGGGCCGCTACGTGGGCCGCTCCAGGGTCACCGGGCAGCCCCTCGACGCCGCCTTCGCTCACCTGTGGGCCGCGCGCGACGGCCGGCTGACCGGCCTGGTGCAGGTCACCGACACCGCGCTCTGGGCGGCGGCCGCGGTCGCCGAGGCGCCGGCGTGAGCGACGCCGCGGAGCGGGTCACCCTGGAGGTCGATGGCAGGGTCGCCCGGCTGCGCCTCGCACGGCCCGACGGCCGCAACGGCATCGACCCCGCGATGGTCGCCGGGCTCGGCGCGGCGGTCGCCGCGGTGGAGGAGCACGCCGGGGTGCGCTGCCTGCTGGTCTGCGCCGGTGGTCCCCACTTCAGCGTCGGCGGCGACCTGCACCACCTCGCCGGCATCGCCGAGCGGATCCCCGAGGAGCTCGATGCGATGGTGGCCGCCTACCACGTCATCCTCTCCCGGCTGGCCGGGCTGCCGGTGCCGGTGGTCTGCGCGGTGCAGGGAGCGGCGGCGGGTGGCGCGCTGGGACTGCTCTGGTGCGCCGACGTGGTGATCGCCAGCGCCGACCTGCGGCTCGCCAGCGGCTTCGTGAAGCTGGGGCTGAGCGGCGATGGCGGCAGCACCTGGCACCTGCCCCGGCTGGTGGGGATGCGCCGGGCCATGGAGCTCACCCTCGACGGCCTGGTGCTCTCTGCCGAGGAGGCGCTGGAGTGGGGCCTGGTCGGCCGGGTGGTCCCCGTCGACGCGCTCGAGTCGGAGGCGGAGGCGACCGCATGCCGCTACGCCGCCGGCCCCACCGTGGCCTACGGCCACATCCGGCGGCTGCTCCGCACCTCCTGGTCGGCGACCTTTGAGGAGCAGCTCGCCGCCGAGCGCGTCGCCATCGTCGACTGCGGCGGCACCGGCGACGCCCGCGAGGGCATCGAGGCCTTCACCGCGCGCCGCGCCCCGCGCTTCGAGGGGCGCTGAGGTGGACGCGGTGGAGCCGCTGATCGACTCCGGGCCGGTGCTGCTCGACCTCGACGGCGGGGTGGCACGGCTGCGGCTGAACCGTCCCGATGCCTCGAACGGCATGAACCTGCCGCTGCTCCGGGCGCTCTTCGAGGCGGTGATGCGCTGCCACGGCGACCCCCGGGTGCGGGCGGTGCTGCTCAGCGGGGAGGGTGCGCACTTCTGCGCCGGCGGCGACGTCCGCGAGTTCGCGCGCCGGGGTGAGCGGCTCCCCGAGTACCTCCGCGAGGCCACCACCTGGCTGCAGGCCTCGGCCTCGGCGCTCACCCGGCTGGAGGCGCCGGTGGTGGCGATGGTGCACGGCTACGCCGCCGGTGGCGGGGGCTTCGGCCTGGTCTGCGCGTCCGACATGGTGATCGCCGCCGAGTCGGCGCGCTTCCTGCTCGGCGCCACCCGGGTGGGGATGGCCCCCGACGCCGGGGTCTCGGTCACGCTGTCGCGGCTGGTCGGCCACCGCCGCGCCCTGGAGATCGCGCTCACCAACCCCACCCTGAGCGCCGCCCGGGCGCTCGAGCTGGGGCTGATCACCCGGGTGGTGGCCGACGACGAGCTCGCCGCCGAGGGGATCGCCCTCGCCCGGGAGCTGGCCGAGGGCGCCACCCGCGCGCTGGGGGCCACCAAGCGGCTGCTCTGGGACGGCCTCGGCGCCACCGTCGACGCCCGTCTCGCCGAGGAGGCGCGCACCGTCTCCGAGCTGTCCGGCACCGAGGACGCCCGCGAGGGCCTCGCCGCGGTGCTCGAGCGCCGTCCTCCGGTGTTCCGGGGCCGCTGAGGTGCTGCTCGAGGGGCGCCGGGCCCTGGTCACCGGCGGGGCGAGCGGCATCGGCGCCGCGATCGCACGCCGGCTCGCCGACGAGGGGGCCGAGGTGGTGATCGGCGACCTGGCCGTCGACGCCGCCGAGGCGCTGGCGGCGGAGATCGGCGGCCGCGCGGTGGGGTTCGACGTCGCCGACGCCGCGCAGGCGCATGCCGCCATCACCGCGGCGGGCACCCTCGATGTGCTCGTCAACAACGCCGCCGTCACCGACATGGGGTGGTTCACCGAGCTCACCCCGGAGCGCTGGCGGAGGATCATCGCCGTCAACCTCGAGGGGGTGCTCGCCTGCACCCATGCCGCGCTGCCGGCGATGCAGCGCGCAGGCTACGGGCGCATCGTGAGCATCGCGTCCGAGGCAGGACGGATCGGCGCCCGGGGCAGCGCCGTGTACGCGGCGACCAAGGGCGGGGTGATCGCCTTCACCAGGGCGATCGCGTGCGAGAACGCTCGCTACTCCATCACCGCCAATGCGGTCGCGCCGGGACCGATCGACACCCCGATGCTGGACGCGGTCCGCCGCATCGCGGGGGTCGGCGAGCGCTTCATCGAAGCGGCGCGCAACAGCACCCTGCTGCGCCGCCTCGGCCGCCCCGAGGAGGTCGCGGCGGCGGTCGCGTTTCTCGCCTCCGAGCAGGCCTCGTACATCACCGGCGAGACCCTGGGGGTCTCCGGCGGGATGGGGCTGGGCGCATGACCGAGCCACGCTGGGACCAGCTGATCCACCCCGATCGCGTCCACGGATCGCTGTACACCGATCCTGCGATCTTCGAGGCCGAGCTGGAGCGGATCTGGTACCGCACCTGGGTCTACGTCGGCCACGTCAGCGAGATCCCCGAGCCCGACGACTTCGTGATGAAGTCGATCGGCCCCCAGCAGGTGATCATGACCCGCGACCGGGAGGGGCGGGTGCACCTGCTCCTCAACCGCTGCAGCCACCGCGCCAACCAGGTCTGCGCCGCCGAGCGCGGCCGGGCTCGCAGCTTCCGCTGCCCGTACCACGGCTGGACCTTCGCCAACGACGGCAGCCTGCTCGGCTATCCCTTCAACAGCGGCTACGAGGGCCTCGAGGCGCGCGCCGGGCTCGGTCTCGGGCGGGTGCCCCGGGTGGAGACCTACCGGGGGTTCGTCTTCGGCTCCTTCGCCGAGGAGGGGCCGGGCCTGCTCGAGCACCTCGGCGCCGCCGCCGAGGCCTTCGACCGGCTGGCGCGGCTGTCGCCCGAGGGCGAGGTGATGCTCACCGCCGGCTGGCTGAAGCACCGGGTGCGGGCCAACTGGAAGCTCCTCGTCGAGAACGAGACCGACGGCTACCACCCCCAATTCGTGCACAGCTCGATCTTCTCGGTGGCGGAGAGCGGCATCGGTGCGCTCTACGCCGAGGGCTCCACGGCGCTGTCGCGCGACCTCGGCAACGGCCACACCGAGAACGACCTCCGCCCCGAGTTCCGGCGCCGCGGCGACCCCCTGGGCTGGTTTGGCACCACCCCCGAGCGCCTGCCCGACTACGTGGCGCGGATGCGCGCGGCGCACGGCGACGCCGCGGAGGCCATCCTCGTCGACGGCTCGCCGCACGTCATGGTCTTCCCCAACCTCTTCATCGCCGAGATCCAGCTCTTCGTCCTCCAGCCGCTGGGGGTGGACGACACCGTGCAGCACGTCACCGCGGTGCAGCTCAGAGGCGCGCCCGACATGAACCGCCGGATGCTCTCGCAGACGGTCGGCTCGGTGGGCCCGGCGGGGCTGCTGCTCGCCGACGACTCGGAGATGTACGAGCGCAACCAGCGCGGCGTGCAGGGACGCCGTCCGGAGTGGTTGGTGCTGCGCCGCGGCCTCCATCGCGAGCGCCTCGACGAGAACGGGCACCTGGTCGGCGACGCCACCGACGAGGTGCCGCAGCGGGCGATCTGGCGCCACTACCGGCGGCTGATGGAGGCGGCTGTATGAGCACCGGTACCGTCGACGTGGAGCTGCTCCGCGCCGTCGAGCAGTTCATCTTCCGCGAGGCGCGGCTGGCGGACGAGCACCGCTATGCGGAGTGGGAGGCGCTGTGGACCGACGATGCCCTCTACTGGGTGCCGGCCGGCCACGAGGTCACCGAGCCGGGAGCGCAGATGTCGATCGTCCACGACAACCGCTCGCGGATCCGCACCCGCATCCGCCAGCTGGAGACGGGGAGGAGACACTCCCAGGCGCCGCCCTCGCGGCTGCGCCGGATCGTCTCCAACATCGAGCTGCTCGGCGACCGGGACGGTGACGTCCTCGCCGGCGCCAACTTCCTCGTCGCCGAGTCGCGCGAGCGCGGCCTCACCCTCTGGGCGGGTCGCAGCGAGTACCGGCTGCGCCGCGCCGCCGACGGGTGGAGGATGGCGGCGAAGACCGTCGTCCTCGTCGACTGCGACCGTCCCGTGCCCACCCTGGCGTTCCTGATCTGATGAGCACGCGCGTGCACGACGAGGTCGACGTCTCCTCCACCGCCTTCTGGTCGCAGCCCCCCGAGGAGCGTGAGCGCTCGTTCGCGGTGCTGCGGCGGGAGCGGCCGGTGTCCTGGCACCGCCCCGCCGAGGGAGGCCTGGTCCCCCAGGAGAGCGTCGACCCCGGCTACTGGGCGGTGGTGCGCCAGGTGGCGCGGATCGAGGAGCGGATCCGGGTGCACGCGCGCAGCCTGGTCGGCGAGCTGGCCCCGCTGGGCGAGCCCTGCTGACCCTCCTCGGGGTCGCGCTGCGGATGGCCGAGGAGCGCCGCCGCCGTCCCGGCGACGACCTGATGACCGCGCTGGTGCAGGCCGAGGTCGCGGGCGACCGGCTCACCGACGAGGAGATCGGCGCCTTCTTCGTGCTCCTCAACGTCGCCGGCTTCGACATCCTCCGCCACGGCATCAAACGGCTGCCGGTCCGGTTCACGCCCAGCGGTCCCCGGGGGTAGGCTGTCCGCAGCCACCCTCACCCCGGAGGTCGCCCATGCACAGGGTGCGTCCCAGCCGCGGCGGCGCGAGCGATGCCCATGCGGTGACCTACGCGGGTCGGTACTTCACCGAGGACGTCCCCAAGCACCGCATGCCCGCCCGCGGCATGCCCGCCGGCGCCGCGCTCCAGCTGGTCCGCGACGAGCTGAGCCTGGACGGCAACCCGGCGCTCAACCTCGCCTCCTTCGTGACCACCTGGATGGAGCCGGAGGCCGACGCGCTCACCCTCGACACCAGGAACAAGAACCTCATCGACCAGGACGAGTACCCGCAGACGGAGGAGATCCACGAGCGGGTGGTGAGCATGCTCGGGCACATGCTCAACGCCCCCGACGAGTGCACCCCGGTGGGCACGGCGACGGTGGGCTCGTCGGAGGCGATCATGCTCGGGCTGCTCGCCCACAAGCGCGCCTGGGTGAACCGGCGCCGGGCGCAGGGACTGCCCACCGACCGTCCCAACCTCGTCTTCGGCGCCGACGTGCACACCTGCTGGGAGAAGTTCACCCGCTACTTCGACGTGGAGGAGCGGGTGGTGCCGATGGCCCACGACCGCTACGTGCTCGACGCCGCCGGGGCCCGCGAGCGGATCGACGAGAACACGATCGCGATCGGCGCGGTGGTGGGCACCACGTTCACCGGGCAGATGGACGACGTCGCCACCCTGGACGTGCTCGCCGGCGAGCTCGAGCGCGAGCACGGCTGGACCATCCCCATCCACGTCGACGCCGCCACCGGCGGCTTCATCCTGCCCTTCACCGAGCCGGAGCTCGTCTGGGACTTCCGCCTCGAGCACGTGCGCTCGATCAACCTCTCCAACCACAAGTACGGGCTCGTCTACCCGGGGATGGGCACGATCGTGTTCCGCGACCGCGGCGACCTGCCCGATGAGCTGGTGTTCCACATCACCTACCTGGGCGGCGACATGCCCAACTACAGCCTCAACTTCTCGCGGTCCAGCACCCAGGTCACCCTGCAGTACTACAACCTGCTGCGGCTCGGGCACGAGGGCTACGTGCGGATCATGGCGAACGTCATGGCCAACGCCCACCACCTCCGCGACCGCCTCCTCGACACCGGCCACTTCGACGCCGCCGGCGACGGCCGGCACTTCCCGGTGGTGGCGCTGCGCGCCCGCGACCCGGAGGCCCTCGACCTGTTCGCGCTCTCGAAGCGGCTCCGCCAGCGGGGCTGGATCGTGCCCGCCTACCCGCTGCCCGCGGACGCCCAGGACGTCAACGTGCTGCGCATGGTGGTCCGTGAGAACCTCAGCCGGGACATGTGCGACACCCTCGTCGCCGATGTCCACGCGGCGGTGGCGGACGTCTGCGGGCCGGCCCCGAGCCGCCCGCCGGTCGCCCACGGGATGCGCCGGGAGGACCCGCGGCCGGTCTGCTGAGGGGTGCGAGCCGGGTTCACCCGGGCGGCCGCCCCCGGCCTCCCTCCCCTGTAACGGGAATGAAAGGGACGGGGATCGAGCATGGCGGTCATGGACACCCCCCTGATGCCGGATCCCGCCTCCGGTGAGACCTCCCCGGAGCTCGGCGTGCCCGCGCCCGGGGAGCACGGCGGTCATCCGGGCGCAGCATCCGCGCCCGAGCCCACGCCGGAGCTCGCGACGTCCGAGCCCTGGGCGGCACTCCCGCCCGTCCCAGGCTGGGGGGCCGCCAGCGGCGCGCCGCCCTCCTGGCCGCCGGCCCACTGGGGCCCCGCCGCCGGTGGCCCGCCCCCGGCGCCGCCCGGCCGCCGCGGACTCGCCCTCGCCTTCGGTGGTGCGCTGATCGCCGGCGGGCTCGCCGGTGCCATCGTGATGGGCACGATCGGCAACGCCGCCAACCGCTCGGCGACGGCCAGCAGCCCGGTGACCACCCCGGCGCCGGTGCAGCAGCTGCCGTTCGGCGGCCGGTTCGCGAACCCCTACACCGGCCCCGGCTCGGCCGGGTCCGGCGGCTCCACCGGCTCCTCGTCGACCATCGACCCCACCTCGGTCGCCGCCAAGGTCGATCCCGCGGTGGTCGACATCACCTCGACCCTGAGCAACGGGACCGCCGCGGGCACCGGGATGGTGATCACCCCCGGCGGCCAGGTGCTGACCAACAACCACGTCGTCCAGGGCGCCACCTACATCTACGCGCAGATCTCCGGCACCGGGAAGAAGTACCGGGCCACCGTGGTCGGCACCGACCCGGCCGACGACGTCGCCCTGCTCCAGCTCGAGGGCGTCTCCAACCTCAAGACCATCACCATCGGCGACCCGTCGAGGGTCGCGGTCGGCGATCCCATCGTCGCCCTCGGCAACGCCCTCGGACAGGGTGACTCGGCTGCCGCCGGCAGCGTGGTCGCGGTGGGCCAGACGATCACCGCCACCGACGACACCGGGACCAATGCCGAGACCCTGACCAACCTCATCCAGGTCAACGCGAACGTGCAGCCGGGCGACTCCGGCGGCCCGCTGATCGACGCCTCGGGGAAGGTGATCGGCATGGACACCGCCGCCTCCTCGAGCGGTCGCGGCTTCCGCTTTCGCGGGGGCAGCTCGGCCCAGGGCTTCGCCATCCCGATCGACACCGCGATGTCGATCGTCCAGCAGCTGCGCAACGGCGGCGGCGCTCCTCAGACCGCGGCCCAGACCGCGCTGCTCGGGGTCCAGGTCGCCGACGCCTCGAGTCAGGGAACCACCGGCGCCCTCGTGGTCGGGGTCGAGCCCGCGACCCCCGCCGAGAGCGCCGGCCTCGCCGCCGGCGACGTCATCGTCACCTTCGGCGGCAAGAGCATCACCTCTCCGGCGACGCTGAGCACCGCGGTCAAGGCGACCAAGCCCGGCGACCGGGTGCAGGTCGCATGGCTCGATCAGAACGGCCAGCAGCACAGCACCACCGTCCAGCTCGCCGCCCAGTCGCCGCCCGCCGCCTGAGCGGTCCCCCTCGCACGCCCCTTCCATAGCGGCCCGCCGGCCCCGGGAACTCTTCCCCCGGACGCAGGCGGGCCGCGCTGCGTCCGGGGCTCTCCCAGCAACCTCACAGACTCCTCCCAGCCGGCTCCCAGGCCGGGACGGCATGATCCGGTCGATGGACGACCTCACCCGCATCCTCGTCGTCGACGACGAGCGCTCGATCACCGACCTGGTGGCGATGGCGCTGCGCTACGAGGGCTTCGGCGTCCAGACTGCGGCCAGCGCCCGCGACGCCCGCGCCGCGGTGATGGAGTTCCGTCCCGCGCTGGTGGTGCTCGACGTGGGCCTCCCCGACGAGGACGGCTTCACCTTCGTGCAGCGGCTGGTCTCCGACGGCCTCAAGGTGCCGGTCATCTTCCTCACCGCCCGCGACGCCACCGAGGAGAAGGTCCGCGGCCTCACCGTCGGCGGCGACGACTACGTCACCAAGCCCTTCAGCATCGAGGAGCTGGTGGCGCGGATCCGCGTGGTGCTGCGCCGCCACCAGCCGGCGGCGGCGGAGCAGAGCCGGCGGCTGGCGCTCGCCGACCTCGAGCTCGACGAGGACACCCACGAGGTGATCCGCGCCGGCCAGCTGGTCGAGCTCACCCGCACCGAGTTCCGCCTGCTCCGCTACCTGCTCATGAACGCCGGACGGGTGCTCTCCCGGGCCCAGATCCTCGACCACGTCTGGGACTACGACTTCGGCGGCGACGCCAGCGTTCTGGAGACCTACATCAGCTACCTCCGCCGCAAGATCGACTGGGCGGAGCCGGCGCTGGTGCACACCGTGCGCGGCGTCGGCTACGTGCTCCGGGTGCCGCGCAGCGCCTGAGATGTCGCTCCGCCTCCGGCTGCTGATCACGCTGTGCCCGCTCTTCGTCGCGGCCCTGGTGGTCGCCGACGGGGGCACCTACGTGGCGCTGCGCTCGTTCCTGCTCTCGCGGGTGGACAGCCAGCTGCAGGAGGCCCACGTGGGCATCGAGCAGGCCCTGGAGATCAGGGCCAACCTGGGCGGCCAGGACCGCCGCGGCGGCCCCGGCGGCCCCGGCGGCGGCGGCCCCATCTCCCTTCCCTCGGGCACCTACGGCGAGCTGCGCAGCCCGGCGGGCCGGGTGCTGGCCACCTACGCCGTCGGACCCGACGACACGGGCGCGCGTCCCGTCCTCCCCGGCACCCTCGCCGCCACGCAGTCGCCGCGGCTGTTCACGGTTCCCGGAACCGGCGGCGCCGCCAACTACCGCGTCTACGTCGAGACCGCCTCGGGCGCCGCCTCCGGTGACCTGCTGATCGTCGCCGTCCCCCTCGACGACGTCGACTCCACCCTGCGCCAGCTCCTCGTTTTCGAGCTGGCGATCGCCGGTGGAGTCACCCTGGTGGTGGTTCTCGCCACCGCCCTGCTGGTGCGGCGGGGGCTGCGGCCGCTGGAGCGGATCGGCTCGACGGCGCGGTCGATCGTGCTCAGCGACCTCAGCCAGCGGGTGACCCCGGCCACGGAGAGGACCGAGGTGGGCCGGCTCGGCCTCGCCCTCAACAGCATGCTCGGCCAGCTGGAGGCGGCCTTCGTCGAGCGCGAGGCCAACGAGCAGCGGCTGCGCCACTTCGTGTCCGACGCCTCCCACGAGCTGCGCACCCCGCTCACCTCGATGCGCGGATATGCCGAGCTGCTGCGCCGCAACCCGGACATGTCCGCGGAGGACATGACCCTGGCGATGCGCCGCATCGACGAGGAGACCCAGCGCATGGGCATCCTCGTCGACGATCTCCTGCTGCTCGCCCGCCTCGACCAGGGACGCCCGCTGGAGAGCCGGCCGGTCGACCTCGAGGCGCTGGTCGCCGACGCCTGCGCCGACGCCCGGGCCGCCGAGGGGGGGCGTCCGATCAGCACCCGGGTGACCGCGCCCCTGGTCGTCGACGGCGACCAGATGCGGCTGCGCCAGGTGCTCTCGAACCTGCTCCGCAACGCCCTGGTGCACACCCCCGAGGGCACCCCGATCGAGGTCCGCCTGCGCCGCGACGACGGAAGCGCCGTGCTCGAGGTGGTCGACCACGGACCGGGCATCCAGCCCGAGCACGCCGGCCGCATCTTCGAGCGCTTCTACCGCGCCGACGCGGCGCGGAGCGGCGACCAGGGCGGCAGCGGCCTCGGCCTCAGCATCGCCGCCGCGGTGGTGCAGGCGCACGGCGGCCGGATCACCCTCGACCGCACCCCGGGGGGCGGAGCGACCTTCCGGATCGTGCTCCCCCTCCCCGACGGACACGGAGTACGCTGACCCCGGTGACGCGGATGCGAGTCCTGGTGGTGCTGGTGGTCGCGGTGGTCGCCGCCGTCGCCCTCTTCGGGCCGGGGCACCTGGCGACCCTCGCGATCCTCATCGGCCTGGCCTTCCTCGCCCTCGTGGCCCTCGGGGTGGTCCACGGCATGCGCGACGGGCTGGCGCGCGCCCGCGAGGAGTCCGGGTCCGAGCCGCCCTCCGAGCCGGAGACTCCCAGCCGTCTCTGAGCTACCTCCCAGGCGGCTGGAAGGGGCTGGGCCGATCCTGGTGACAGTGCGGACGGACGGCCGACCCAGGAGAGACCAGCCATGACCCCGGCCTCGCAGCCCTCGACCCCCGGCGACCGCGACCGGGCGCTGGCGCTGCGCCGCCGCCTCACCACCGCGGTGGGGATCGGCGGCGTCGCCGCGGTGGGCGCCTTCGTCGCCCTCGCCTCGACCACGGCCGCCGGCAAGGCCGCCGCATCCGCCACGACCACGACCACCCCCGCCACCACCGCGGCGCAGAGCGTCAGCGCCGCCTCGAGCTCTGCAACCGCGGCCCCGGCGGCGGCGCCCACCGCCGCGCCCACGCTGGCGCCGTCGACCAGCCCGGTGTCGAGCGGCGGCTCGGGCAGAGCCCACGCCGTCAGCGGCGGCTCCGGGGGAGGCTGACGGCGGTGCTGGCGACTGCCGACGGTCGCGCCATCGGCACCTCGGTGCGGGTGGTGCTCACCCGCGCCGAGCGGCTCGGCGACGCCCGGGCGACGGTCGACGGCCTGATCCGCGAGGTCGACGGGGCCTGCAGCCGCTTCCGCGAGGACAGCGAGCTGCGCCGGATCCAGTCCCGGCGCGGCGCCGAGGCGCGGCTGTCGCCGCTGCTCGCCACCCTGCTCGCCGCCGCCCTGCGCGGCGCCGAGCTCAGCGACGGCGCCGTCGACCCCACCGTGGGCACTGCGGTGCGGGCGGCCGGCTACGAGGGCGACTTCGCCACGGTCGCGGCCGAGGGTGGCCCGATCTCGCTGACCGTGCGCCCGGTCCCGGGGTGGCGACGGATCCGGCTGGACCCGGCCCGGCGCACCGTGGTCATCCCTTCCGGGGTCGAGGTCGACCTCGGCTCCACCGCCAAGGCGCTCGCCGCCGACCTGGCCGCCACCCGCGCGCTGGCGGCGATGGGCGGCGGCGGCATGCTGGTGAGCCTGGGCGGCGACATCGCCGTCGCCGGCGAGGCCCCCGAGGGCGGGTGGCGGATCCAGGTCGCCGACGACAGCGACGCGCCGATCAGCGCCGACGGGGAGACCGTGACCGTCACCGCCGGCGGGGTGGCGACGTCGAGCACGGCGGTGCGCCGCTGGACCCGGGGCGGGGTGGTGCTCCACCACATCATCGACCCCGCCACCGGCCTGCCCGCCGCCGGCCCCTGGCGGACGGTGACGGTGGTCGCCGCCGACTGCCTCGACGCCAACATCGCCGCGACCGCGGCGGTGGTGCGCGGGGCGAGCGCGGTGGCGTGGCTGGAGTCGCTGCGGCTTCCCGCGCGGCTGGTCGCCCACGACGGCGCCGTGACCCGGACCGCGGGCTGGCCGGACCCCGCCTGAGTCAGCCCGCCGGGGTGCGGCCCGAGGTGGCGCCGTGGGGATCGAGCACACCCCCGAACCCGCCGGCGCCGAGGCGCACCACCGCTCCGTCCGGCCGGAGCAGGTCCAGCCGGCTCTTCGGGTAGCCGTCACGCGGCTGCTCGTCCTGGAGGATGAGGGCGCCGTCGGGCAGCCAGGCCGCCGGCACGTCTCCGACCGGCCCGACCCCGGTGGACCGGAAGCTCCCGGAGCAGCCACACGAGGGCATCGAGCGGACCACCGAGGACGTCGGCTCCACACCCGGTCTCCACCACCTCACCGTTTCTCAGCAGCTCCCAGCGCGCCGCCGCCAGACCCCGCAGCGCCGCGGCGGCGTGCAGTCGCCGGCGGTCATCGGTCGGTTCTGGCCGCCTTTGACCCGATGCCGCCGCTAGGGGGTCGGGCTCGGGGTCGCCGCCGGCGCGGCGCCGCCGTGCAATCCGCCGCGCATCAGCGGAAGGGTGAAGCGCGTCTTCGCCTCCGAGCTGTCGGCGAACGCGTTGCTCACCTTCGCGAACCCCTCGGAGTTGAGCCGGTCGGTCCAGTAGTTGAGCGCGTCGGGGCTCTCCGGGTCGCGCTGCAGGTAGCGGTGGTACAGCATCTTCACGACCACGTCGGGGCTGCCGGCGACCGGTTCGGGGTTGCCGGTCGGTCCGGCGAACTCCCAGAAGGCGAGCAGGTCGGCCTGCGCCTGGGCGCCGCTCCTGTCACCGGCGGCCTGGGCGACGATCAGCTGGCCGACATTGGTCCAGGTCAGCTTGGGGATGCCACCGGTGCCGACGTAGCAGAAGAGGTGGCCGTGCGCGGTGGGGGAGGCGATGCTGTCCTGCGCCTCGACCCCGGCGATGGGATACGTCGATGCCGCGAAGTAGCCCGACTCGGGGTCGGCGCAGGCGCCGGCGTAGGCGGTCCCCACCGGCTTCCCCGCCTCGCCCTGGATGTTGAGCGCCAGCACGTGGTGGTAGTGCAGCTCGAGGTCGCCGTAGTTGGAGAACTGCTGGAAGACCACGCTGTGGGCGCCGGGGTGGTCGGGCGAGGGCTGGCACTCGACCTCGGCGATGGTGGTGTCGTAGTGGTTGGCGTAGCGGTGGCAGTTCTGCACGAACGGCGGGAAGCGGGCGGCCAGCGCCCGCTCCGCGGCGGTGGGATACGCGGGCGCCCCGGTCCTCGGCGCCGGCGCGCCGTTGCCGCCGCCGGAGCGCGAATGCATCAGCAGCCCGGCGCCGGCCACCCCCGCCACCACCATCGCCGCGGCGCCGGCGAGCACCGGGATCGCCCGGCGCCGTCCCCGCGGGCCGTCCCCGGCCGCTGCCCCGGTGTCCGCAGCCGGCGGCGGCGGCGGCGGCGTCGCCGCGGCCTCGGCGGCGCCGGACGCGGCGGGGGCCACCTTCGCCTCCGCCGCCTTCGCCGCCGGGGGCGCCTGCTCCTCCGCCTTCTCCTCGGCCTGCGCCTCCTCGGGCGCGGGCTCGGCGGTGCGCGCCCGGACCGCGGCCAGCTGCTCGCGCATGCGCGAGCGCTCGGGGTGGACGGCGACCAGCCCGGTCAGCTCGTCGACCAGCGCCTCGTGCCGGCCCAGCCCGAGGTCGGCCTCGATGCGCTCCTCGAGCGCGGCGAGCCGCAGGTCCTGGATGCGCGCCACCTCGGCGCGGGCCGCGCCCTCGAGGGTGACGCCGTCGAATGCCGGTCCGCGCCAGAGCGCGAGCGCCTCGCGCAGCACCTCCGACGCCCGCTCCGGGGTGGAGCGCCGCAGCCGCCGGCCCTGCTCGACGAGGCGCTCGAAGCGGCCGAGGTCGACGTCGTCGGCGTCGACGCGGAGCAGGTAGCCGGGGGAGCGGGTCACCAGGATGCTGGGGACGCCGCCCCGGGTCCGGCCGGGCTCCAGCGCCCGCCGCAGGGTGGTGACGTGGGTCTGCAGCGCCTTCGCCGCCGCCTCGGGCGGGGTTCGGTCGCCCCAGAGGGCGTCGATGAGGCGGTCGGTGGAGACCACCATGTTCGTCTCCATGAGCAGCCGGGCCAGCAGCGCGCGCTGCCGGCCGGTGCCCACCGAGAGCTCGCGGTCGCCGTCCCAGACCTCGAGGGGGCCGAGCACCCGGAACTCGAGGTGGGGAGGGGGCTCGATGGCGGGGGTCGCGCCGGCCGCCGTTGGCCGCTTCGAGACCCGCGCCGGCGCGGGCGGGACCACCCGGGTCTGGGACACCGGCGCGGGCGCGACCACCCGGGTCTGGGACACCGGCGCGGGCGCGACCACCCGGGTCTCCGACACCGGCGCGGGCGGGGCGACAAGGGTCTCCGACACCGGCGCGGCTCCCGGCGAGACCACCCTGGTCTCGGACCCTGGCGCCGGGGTTGTGACGACCGTCGCCGTCGAGCGCCGCCGTACCCGGGTGCCCGCGGCGCGCGTCCCCCGTTCGCCGAGGGCGCGGCGCGCCGCCGCCGCCAGCTCGGTGCCGGTCGTGTAGCGATCGTCGCGATCCTTGGCCATCGCCATGACCACCACTGCGTCGAGACCCGGCGGCAGCCCCGACCGCTTCGCACTGAGCAGCGGCGGGTCCTCGGCGAGGTGCGCGTAGATGCTCGCGGCGTCGTTGTCCTTCTGGAAGGGGGGCACCCCGGTCAGCGACTCGTAGAGCACGCAGCCGAGCGCGTAGATGTCGGTGCGCCCGTCGACGCTCTCGCCCCTGATCTGCTCGGGCGCGACGTAGTCGAGGGTGCCGACGTACTGCCCGGTCTTGGTGAGGCTTCGGGTGCTGCTGTTCTTGGTGATGCCGAAGTCGGCGACGTACGCGTGGTCGGAGCTCTGCGCGTCCGCGCGCGGCACCACCAGGATGTTCGCCGGCTTGACGTCGCGGTGGTACAGGCCGCGCGCGTGTGCGGCGTCGAGCGCGCTGCCGACCTGGCCGACGATCGCGATCGCGCGCGCCGCGTCGAGGGGGCCCTCGCGGCGGACCAGCGCGCCGAGGTCGCAGCCGTCGACGTGGCGCATGGCGATGTACAGGTTCCCGTCGGCCTCGCCCGCCTCGTAGATGGGAATGATGTTGGGATGGTCGATGGAGGCCGCCAGCCGGGGCTCGCGGGCGAAGCGCTGGCGCACCCGATCGTCGTTGGAGAGCTCGGTGGCGAGGATCTTGAGGGCCACCCGTCGCTGCAGGCGCAGGTCGAGCGCGAGGTACACGATGCCGACGCCGCCGCGGCCGAGCAGCCGTTCGATACGGTAGCCGGCGAACTCGGCTCCCACCTGCGGGATGCCGCTCATGACTGCCCCCCCTCCCTCGACTCAGTGCCGAGAAGGATAGCCCAGCCCGGGCCCGGTGTCCTCAGCCGCTCTCGCCGTTGGCGGCGGCGACCCGGCAGGCGACGAGGGTGATGTTGTCGCGCGACCCCGCCTCGAGAGCGGCGTCGCAGGCGCGGGTCAGCAGCCCCTCGAGCGGACCGTCGCCGTCGAGCAGGCGGGCGAGCCGGTCGCCGCCGAGCGGGTCCCAGGCGCCGTCGCAGCAGAGCAGCAGCACGTCGCCGGCGCGCAGCTCCAGCGAGAACCGGTCGGCGTCGACCGGCTCGCCGGTGAGCGCCCGGGTGAGCAGGTTGCGCGGCGGGTCGGCGGCGCCACCCAGCTCGAGGTGTCCGGCGCGGATCGCCTCGGCCAGCACCGAGTGGTCCTCGGTGAGCTGGGCCGCCCCGCCGTCGCGGACCAGGTAGGCGCGGCTGTCGCCGACGTTGCTGATCGTCGCCCGTCCCGCGCTCACCGCCGCCAGCACCAGGGTGGTGCCCATCACCGCGCCACCGTGGTCGCGGCGCAGCTCGGTGATCGCCGCGTTGGCGCTCTCCCCGGCCTCGCCGAGACCGGCGTGGGGATCGGGGCTCACGCGGAGGTGGTCGGCGGCGTGACGCACCGCCAGCACCGCGGCCTCGCGCCCGCCGGCGTGCCCGCCCATCCCGTCGGCGAGCAGGAGCAGGCAGCCGCGATCGGGGTCGAGCGGCACCAGCGACCAGGCGTCCTGGTTCTCCGAGCGCACCGTGCCGCGATCGCTGACGGCGGCGAGCTCGAGCACGAGACCGCCGTCGGCGGCAACGGCGGCCTGCATGGTCCGCGCCTCGGTCACCACCAGCCCCCCCTCACCCGCGGGTGCACGTCCGTGGACAACTCAGCATAGCCGCACCCACGAGGAGGTGGGGATTCGGCTCCTCACGATGCTCGGAGGATGAGGGTGCGCACGGGTGTCGAAGGCCGCGGGGAACCTCAGCAGGGCGTGCATCACCGCACATCGGCGGTGGCGGGAGAGTGCCCCCGCCGTGGACGGTGCTGAGCGAACAGATGTGCGCGGTGGTCGCATCCATACAGGAGTCCGTCCTGCTCCATGAATGCGAACGGATTCAGCAGTCGCGGAGCTCCGGGGTCTGGGACAGGATCTGGCTCCTCACCGAGACGAACTCCCGTCGCGGCCCGTCCGACTCCGGCCCGGCGCTGAAGGCGGCGACGTGGTGGCAGTTCTGGAAGGCGAGGCGCACCTCGAGGTGGCGCTCCAGGGCGCCGCGGATGGCGTCGCTCGCCAGCGCCCGCAGCAGCTGTCCGCGCTCCGCCTCGGTGGATGGGGGCGTGGTGTGGAGGGCGTAGCCGGCCTCGGTCACGGCGCCCGAGTGCAGCTCGCGCGCCACCCCCTCGACCACCGTCCATGCGTAGGGCAGCGAGCTCCGCACACAGGCGACGAACTCGGCGTCGCCGACATCTCCGTGCTCGGCCTTCTCGATCAGCGCGGTGGGGACGTCCAGGGACATGGCGGCTCTCCGGTGGGATCGGTGCCCGCCCCCTCACGTCCTGAGACGCGACTCCGGATGATACTGGATCTCAGGAGGGGATTCGGGTCCGGATCCGGGATGCTGACGGTCACCGCGATGCTGTTCGCCGCCCCGGCGACGGAGGGCTCGGCGGCGACCGCCGGGAAGCGGCTGCGGTGGACGGCCCAGGTGGAGCGGAGGTGCATGGAGTGGCGTGTCCCCGGTGCCGCGCAGAACAGGTCGGCGATCGCCGACCCGGTGGTGGGCAGTCTCCGGGAGATCGGCGTCAAGCATCGTGTCGCCGCGCACGGCGCCGTCCGTCGCTGATGACGGATCCGTCGCCCGGTTGTCGTCCGTTGTCGCGGTGCTACCCCGGCCGCCCCAGCAGCCGCCGCACCGCCCAGCGGAGGTCGGCGGCGGCCTGCCGCCAGTAGCACTCGGCGACGTAGTACAGGCCGAGGACGGTGATCAGGCCGATGCCCAGGTCGACGCTCCTCCGGCCCTGCTGCGCCCAGTAGACGTCGCGCAGGTTGAGCAGCAGCGCGAACTCGTCGACCACCAGCGCCGCCCCGATCCCGAAGGGGATGGCGAGCCGGGGGTGCCAGCGGGACTGGTCGAGGTTGAGGGCGAGGAACCCGCTGACCAGGACCAGGGCGATGCCCCAGACGTAGTGGTGGATGTGGAGGCCGCCGCCGGAGACGATGTCGTGGAAGGGGCCGAGGTGGACGTGGATCGCGTAGGTGAGAGCGCGGATCAGCGCGAAGGTGATCCCGAAGGAGAGCAGCAGCCGCAGCGCCGTCCGCCGCCGCTCGTCGAGGTGCTGGGCGGCGGTGTCGCGAAGCCGACCGGCGAGGGTGTCGCGACCGGGTGTGCCTTCGCCGGCGGGGTGGGGGCAGCGCCTCATCGCCGCGGAGTCTGACGCCGCCGTGGCGCCCCGGTCAGCGCACCGTGCCCTCGAGGCGAGCGCTCGCCGGGCGGGTGCCCGCGACCGGGACCAGCAGCGAGCCGGACTGGTGGCCGGGCTTGGCGGCGCTGAGCTGGACGGTCACGCCGCAGCTGGTGCCGGCGACCAGTCGAACCCCGCTGCAGCCGTCGCGGACGATCCGGAAGGCGGGCGCGGAGGTGGTCACCACCCCGACGGTGACCGGCGCCGGCCCGGTCGCGGTCACCGTGAACGTGACCAGCGGGCTCAGCGCCGACCCCGCGGGGATGCTCTCGGTGAGCGCCGGAGGCTGCACCCCCAGCGCGCGGCGCGACCGGGGCCCGGTGACCGGCCCCCATGAGATGGACTCCGGTGACCCCCATCCCGGCGGCGAGCCCGGCGGCGACCAGCCATCCCGCCCGCATCCCCGAGGTGAGCCCGCGCGCGCCCCGGCGTCTCGTGACCATCCACCACCGCCTCCCTCGGCTCCGTCGACGCCGTCGCCTTGTGACGTCGAAACAGCACCGGAGCTTGCGCTTCTCGTAAGGTCGGCAGGGTGGTGACCGAACGCTCGCGGGTGGTGATCGTCGGTGCCAGCACCGCGGGTCGCAGCGCGGCCGTCGCGCTGCGCGAGAACGGCTATGCCGGCGAGGTGCTGCTGGTCGGCGAGGAGCCCCACCCTCCCTACGACCGTCCCCAGCTCTCCAAGCAGTTCCTCTGCGGCGAGGCGGCGCTCGACGACGTCATCAGACCGATGCGCCTGAGCCCGGAGCACGGGGTCGAGGCCCGGCTCGGTGTCCGCGCGCTGCGGGTGGTGCCCGAGGAGCACGCGGTCGAGCTCGAGGGCGGCGAGCGGGTCGGCTACGACCAGCTGCTCCTCGCCACCGGGGTGCGCAACCGGCGGCTGCGGGTGCCCGGCGCCGGCCTCGAGGGGGTGCTCGACCTCCGCGACCTCGCCACCTCCCAGCGGATCCGCGCCGCGGTCCGCCCCGGTTGCCGGGCGGTGGTGGTGGGGATGGGCTTCATCGGCTGCGAGGTCGCCGCCGCGCTGCGCCGTCTCGGCGCCGAGGTGACCGCGGTCGAGCCTCTCGCCGTGCCCCTCGAGCGCAGCCTCGGCGAGACCGTGGGCCGGGTGGTCGAGGGCCTCCACCGCGACCACGGGGTCGAGCTCCTCCTCGGCGAGGGGGTGGCCGGCTTCGAGGGGTCGGGCCGGGTCGAGCGGGTGCTGACCCGCAGCGGCGCCCGCATCGACTGCGACCTGGTGGTGGTGGGCGTGGGCGTCGAGCCCGCGGTCGAGACCGTGGCCGGCAGCGCGGTGTGCCTCGACGACGGCGTCGTCGTCGACGGAGGCTGCCGCACCAGCGTGCCCCACGTCTTCGCCGCCGGGGACGTTGCCCGTCAGCACCACCCGGTGGCCGGTCGCCGGATCCGGGTCGAGCACTGGCAGAGCGCCATCGGCCAGGGGCGGGTGGCGGCGCGGAACATGCTCGGCCACGCCGAGGTCCACGACGACATCCCCTGGTTCTGGTCGGACCAGTACGACTGCAACCTCCAGTACGCCGGGTTCGCCGGGCCCTGGGACGAGCTCGCCGTCCGCGGCAGCCTCGAGCAGCGGCGCTTCGTCGGCTTCTACCTCAGCGAGCGACGGGTGGTGGCCGCAGTGGCGATGAACCAGGGGCGCGACCTGCGCCGGACGGTGCCGCTGATCCACGCCGGCACGCTGGTCGACCCGGAGCGGCTCGCCGACCCCGGCGTCGACCTCCGCAGCCTGGTCCGCCAGCACGTGGTCTGAGCTCGACCTCACCCTAGCCAGTACGGGTTCTGCCCAACACACCGATGCGAGGTTGAAGCGGTGCCCCCACCGGCCCAAGCTCAGACGCGGGGTGTGACCCCAAGGCCAGACGGGTTCCCGGTGGGGGTGCGCGCGGATGTTGCGGTGGACGACGATGCGACCAGCGGCACCCCTCCCGGCCACGCACGGCTGACCTCGTAGGGCTGGTCGTGGACCGCCAGGCACCAGAGGGTGCGCAGCAGTTTGGCGGCGAGTGCGCAGAGCGCCTGCGGTTTGGCCAGGCGCCGCTCGGGCCGTTCGAGGAGGTAGCGGTAGCGGGCGCTGAAGGCCGGATCGTGACGCAGCAGGCTGAGCACGATCTGGTGAGCCGCGTCCGCAGCTCCGCCCGACCGGCGTAGCTGAGCATGGTGCGGCCCACGAAGCCCCCGGAGGACCAGGGACGCGGGTTGAGGCCGGCCATTCGGACCAGGCGGCGGGCGTCGTCGTAGTCGGCCGGGTCACCCACAGGTCCCAGGAGGTTGGCCAGCATGGCGGTGCTGAGACCGCTCGTGCCACCACCGCGTCTGCTGGTCCGGCGATCGCAGCAGGCGCTGCTCCAGTGGCCTGCCCGAGCTCGTCTCGAGGCGTGCATCGTGCCCCGAGTCGGCCAGGTCGATCCCCACCACCAGTGGATCACCCTCGAGCCGCTGGGGCGCCGCCTCTACGAGGAGGTGGACGGGCGCTCGCGCCCCCTCCCACCCCCGGAGGAGCCTCCCCGAGGCTGACCGCGGGTCAGCGGGACGCCGCCGCCAGCGCCGCGGCAGCCCGCGCCATCGAGGGGTCGACGTCGAGGTCGAGGGCCAGCCCGGTCACCCGGCCGCCGCTCATCGCGAGGTCGAGGGTGCCGAGGCTGGACGCCGCGCACCCCCCTCCCCGCACCGGCCAGGCGATCTCGAGCGTGATGCGCGCGCCGGCCTCGGTGGCACGGATGCGGCCGGCGCAGAGGGTCTGGCGGGGGGCGAGGGTGGTGAGCCGCCGGAAGAGCTCCCGGGCGTCGAGCTGCGCGGCCTGGCCGCCGGCGGCGGTGGTCAGCCGGAGCGAGGGGGCCACCAGCCGGCGGAAGCCCTCGAGGTCCTCGAGGTTGAGCTGGCGCACGACCTCGCCGGCGAGCTCGACCGGCGAGAGGTCGAGCGCAGCCTCCCGCTCGCGGGCGGCGACCCGCGGCGCCGCCGCGCGGCGGCCAAGGACGGCCAGACCGAACGTCGAGCGTCCCTGTGCGCGGATCATCGGGCTCCCTCCACTGTCGCCGGCCGCGGGTGCGGCCGGGCGGTGCGCTGTTCATCCTGCGCCGTCCCGGGGCGCCGTGACAGTGGAGAAATACTCACTGGGACTACTCATTTCCGCACACGGGACGGTACTCAGGCGACGATCCCGGCCTCCGGCCTCGATACCATTGTCCTGCCATGCCCGGTACTCACCGCGACACCCCGCTGGTCGCCCGCGAGCCCCAGTTGCAGGAGCTCTGGCGGCAGGTGGCGAGCAGCGCCGAGACCGGCCTGCGGGTGGCCGTGGTCCGCGGGCCTGCGGGCATCGGCAAGAGCCGCCTGCTCCAAGCCTTCGAGGAGCGGGCCCGCACCTCCGGCGCGGCGGTGATCGCCGGGCGCTCGCCGCACCTCGGCGGCCATCCCTACGCGGCCCTCTCCGACGTGCTCGGGGCGTTCGTCCGGGGCAGCGGCTCGGCGGGGGCCCAGGTTCGACGTGCCGGCGAGGCCCTGGTCGGCCTGGTGCCGGCGCTGGCCGCCGCCGACGGCCGGGGGGCGGGGGCGCCCGACGTGGTGTCGGTGGTGCAGGCCGCCTTCCGGCTGGTGCGCCAGGTGACCGAGCGGCGCCCGCTGGTGGTGATCGTCGACGACGCCCACCTCGCCGACGCCGACAGCTGCGAGGTGCTCGCCACCCTGCAGCGCCACGCCGCCGAGCTGCCGTGGACGCTGGCCCTGGGCTGGCGCGACCCCGCTGGCGCGCGGCCCGCGGCGCGCGAGCTGCTCGAGCTGCTGCGCCGCGACCGCGACGTCGTCGACGTCGAGCTGGCCCCGCTCGACGCTGACGCCGCCGCCGCCCTGGTGGCGGCGCTGCTCGGCGACGGGCTTCCCGCCCGCAGCCTGGTGGAGATGCTCCAGGCGCGCGCCGCCGGCAACCCCTACTACCTCGAGGAGATGGTGCGGTGGGCGCGCGCGCGGGGCGCGGTCCGGCGGGCCGGCCTGCAGTGGCTGCCCGCCGACAGCCTCGAGCAGGAGCTGCCGCCCAACCTGGAGTCGGCGCTGCGCGAGCGCACCCGCGGCCTCGACCCGGTCGCCCGGCAGCTGCTGGAGTGGCTGGTGATCGCCGGCGGACGGGTCGGCTTCCCCCTGCTGCTCGCCGTGACTCACACCCCCGCCGGCCCCCTCGCCGACGCCCTCGACGCCCTGCGAGCCACCGGGCTGGTGGCCGAGCACGGCGGCCGCCACGCCGAGTACACCGTCCACCATCCCCTGGTGCGCGAGTGCGTGCTCCGCGAGATGGGGGCGGCGCGGCGGCGCCTCGCCCACCGGCGGCTGGCGGAGGCGCTGCGCGTTGCCGGGGCCGCGGTGGGCAGCGTCGCCGCCCACCTGGTCGAGGGCGCAGAGCCCGGCGACGTCGTGGCCGCGGCGGCGGCGATGGCCGCCGGCGAGGCTGCCGAGACCGAGGTCCACTACACCCACGCGGTGCGCTGGTACGAGGAGGCCCTGCAGCTCGTCGAGGACCGTGACGACGCGCTGCGGCTGCGCGCGCTCGACCGTCTCAGCGAGCTCGCCGCCCATGCCGGGCGCATCGACCTCGGCCTCGCCGCGGTCAACGAGCTGCTCGCCCGGACGCCCTCCGACGACCGGCTCCGGCGGGCCTCGTTCTGGCGCCGCCTGGCCACCCTGCGGGTGGTCACCGGCGACTACGAGCGGGGCCGGGCAGCGATCGAGCAGGGGCTGGCGCTGGCCTCGGAGGGCGGTCCCGAGGCGGCGCTGCTGCTCAGCGAGCTGGCCTCGGTGGCGGTGCTGACGCTGCCCATCCCGGATGCGCTCGAGACCGTCCGGCGGGGACGCGCGATCGCCGCCGCGGCCGGTGCCGAAGCCGCCGGCGCCGACCTGGTGCTCCGCGGCTTCGAGGCGCTCGCCCTCGCTCACGGCGGCGAGGCGCGCCGCGCCCTCGGTCTCGCCGCCGAGGCGGCGAGCGAGGCGATGGCGGCGGGGGAGGTGCTGGCCTTCGGCTACGCCGTCTTCGCCGGCGCCGCCGCCAACTGCTTCCTGGGGCGCTTCGACGACAGCGCGCGCTCGATGGCCGCGCTCACCGAGACGATGGTCGAGAGCATCGGGGTGATGTGGGGCGCCGCCTGGGCCGCGGCGCTCTGGGGTGAGGCCTCCTTCTTCCTCGGCGACCTCGACGGGGCTCTCGACGCCTCGCTGCGCAGCGAGGCGACGGCGCGCCGCTACGGCGCCCTCAACGTGCTCCCCCTGCCGGTCATCACCAGCGCCCTGGTGCTGACCGCCCGGGGCGACCATGCCGCGGCCGCCGACCGGCTCGCCGAGGCGCGGGGGCTGCTCGAGGAGCGCACCGGCGGCTTCATCGAGGGCTGGTACTGGTACGCGGAGGGGATGCTCGCCGAGGACCGCGGCGACCCCGCGCACGCGGTCACCTGCTACCGCCGAATGGGCTCGTGGAGCGACGCCCGCGGCGACACCTGGATGCTCTCGCTGCGCGGCTCGCTGGTTCACGTGCTGCTCGAGACCGGCCGCCCCGTTGAGGCGCTGGCGGAGGCCCGCCGGCTGGCGGGGCTGGTGGGCGGGCGCGACCTCCCGCTGGCCCGCCTGACCGTCGGGGCGGCGCTCGCCGCGGCGCTGGCGGCGGCCGGCGATCCCACCGCCGTCGAGGAGGCTGAGCGCACCCTGGCGCGCACCGGGGAGGTGGCCGGCGACCTCGTCCCCGCCTCGGTACGGCTGGTGGTGGCGGGCGTGCTGCTCGCCGCCGGGCGTGGTGAGCAGGCCGCGCCGCCGCTGCGCGAGGCCGAGGCGGCGTTCGCCGCCGCCGGGTGGCCCCGGCTCCGCGCCCGGGCGGCGTTGCTGCTGCAGCGCACCGGCGCCGCCGCCGCCCCGGGCCCGGGCCCCCGCCGCGCCCCCGCCGGGCCGGCGAACGGGGCGCTGAGCGGCCGCGAGCTCGAGGTGGCGACGCTGGCCGGCACCGGCCTCAGCAGCCGGTCGATCGCACTGCGGCTGTGCATCAGCGAGCGCACCGTCGAGAACCACCTGCAGCGCGTCTACGGCAAGCTCGCGGTCCACGGCCGCGCCGAGCTCATCGCCCGGGTGGCCGCCGGGAGGGAGATCGGGTGAACGCGGTGGTCGTGGCCACCCCGGCCCGAGGTCAGGGCGCGGCCCGGCCCCGCTCGGCCCGGAGCCGCGCGATCACCGCCGGCATCTGCTCGAGCCCTGCGTCGATCACGCTCTCGACGAAGCGCGACCACTCCACCCCGCCCACCTCGACCTCGGCCCAGGCGTGCGCCGCGGCGAGCCGTCGCCCGGTCCGCTCGTCGAGCGACAGCCCCGGGGTCGGGGCCGGCCCCGGGGCCGGCCGGCGTGGGGTTCGGGCCGGCGGTGCCGCCGCGGCCGGCGGAGCCGGTGTCGCCGGAGGCGGTGGCGGTGCGGCGGCGGGGCGGCGGGCCGGGGCCGCCCCCGGCTCGGGGACCATCGCGGACACGGTCTCGGGGTCCGCGCCGGCGGGCTCGGGCATCGAGATCTCGGTCTCGCCGAGGCGCACCACGTCGCCGGGGCCGATCCGCATGGGACGGCTGGTCAGCTGCGCGCCGTTCACGAAGGTGCCGTTGCTGCTGCCCAGGTCGGTGACGAAGAGTCCGTCCGGGCCGGGGGTGAGGGTGACGTGGCGGCGCGAGGCCGCGTCGTCGTGGATCAGCAGGCCCCGGCAGTCGCGCCCCACCTCGACCCGGGCGGTCACCGGGACCCGGCGCGGCTTGCGACCCGGCTCGCGGATCTCGACGATCACGCCTTCCATCGCGGTCAGCTCTGGAGCAGTCCGAACCGGGTGACCTCGACCTCGGTGACCGGGGTCGAGACGCAGTCGCCCTTCACCGGGCGCACCACGAAGGCGCCGGGGAACACGTCGCTCGAGGTCTGGCCGGCCCCGGGCCCGAGGGTGAAGGTCACCGGGAAGCGGAGGTGCACCGGGCCGCCGCTGGTCGGGAGGGTGAGCGAGAAGAGCGCCTGGCCCAGGCCGGAGCTGCAGCTTCCCTCGATGATCCCGGCCTCCCCGAAGGTCCCCGGACCGGTCACCTGCCGTCCCTGCACGGTGCCGCTGCACTGGATCGTCCCGGTCTCGCCGTGGCTGGTGAACACCGCCCTCTGGGTCGCCGTGGTCGTCCCCGGGGTCACCGTGTCGGTCCACTGGTGGACGCAGACGGCGCTGCTGCCGGCGGACGCCGCCGGGGTCGCGTGGAGGGAGGGCGCGATCGCCGCGAGCGCGGCCACGCCGAGCAGCAGCAGTCTCCTTCGCTTTCGCATCCCGCGCATCGCCTTCCTCCTGAGCGCCGGCGCGCCCCCACTTCAGGGTACTCCTTCGCCGTCACCCGACCCGTCCGCCGAAGCAGCGGCCCTGATAGCCTCGGCTCACCATGCCCGAGAGCCCCCTGTCCCGGATCGCCGACCTGCGCCGGCCGGTCTGCGCCCACTGCGGGGTGCGGGCGTCCGCGGCCACCGCGCCGGAGCCTGAGCGGGTCGAGGTGGTGGTGATGGCGGCGACCGCGCTGCCGGTGCTGGTCTGCCCCGCCTGCCGCGTCCAGGGCATGGGCAGCGACCGGGTGCAGCTCTGCCGCGGCTGCGCCGCCGGCGGCACCGGCTCGCTCCCGCACCTCGGCGAGTAGCGCGGCGGCTCGGTTGGGAATCCTCGACCGCCTCCTCGACCGGCGGCTGCCCCGCGACGGCGATGAGGCGGCGCGCTTCCTCGCCGACGCCGAGGCGGCGTTCCGGGAGGGCGACGCCGTCCACGCCGTGCAGCTGGCCGAGGACGCGGTGCGGTCGGGGCGGCTGGAGCCGGCCGCCGAGGTGCGGGCGCTGCTCATCGAGGCCCGCGGCCTGCGGGTCACCGCCGACCGCTCCTGGCCGCTGCGGCTGCGCGCGCTGCGCAGCGCCGAGCGGGCGAGCGCTCTGGACCCGGGGTCGTTCACGGTGGCGCTCGAGCTCGGCATGGCGTGCTTCGACGCCGGCGCCATGGAGCGCGCCGAGACCTCGTTCCGCCAGGCGGCGCAGCTGCAGCCGCGCGGCGCCCAGGCCTGGGCGATGCTCGGCCGCACCCTCCCGTACCTCCAGCGCCTCGAGGACGCCGACGCCTGCGCCGCCATCGCCGCGCGCCTCGACCCCCATCACCACGCGGTGCCGTACCGGGTCGGCGAGGACGTCTTCCACGCCCTCGCCGCCGCCGAGTGGGCGAGCATCCCGGCGACCTACCAGGAGGCCCTTGGCGACACCGACGTCCTCATCCACGACCTGCCCAGCCGGGAGATGATCGAGCAGGGCTTCGTGACCCCGACCACCCTCGGGGTGTACAGCGGCGGCGGCCGTCCCCGCACCGCCGTGTCCGAGTCCCAGTGGCTGGAGCAGATCATCCTGTTCCAGCGGGTCATCGAGAGCCACAGCCGCAACCCGGCCGAGCTGCAGCACCAGGTCCGGGTGACCCTCCGGCACGAGGTCGGCCACAACCTCGGCCTCGACCACGCGGCGCTCCACGAGATGGGCCTGGCCTGATCCGGTCACGGGCCGGTGACCCGAGGCCGCGATTTCGGCGCTTCGTGGGAGACTGAGAGCAGGGTCACACGATCGGGACGTACGCGAGATGACGGCAGCAGATCAGGCGAAGGCGCGGTACCTCGAGGGCGAGCTCCTCGACGTCGACGGGGTCACCGCATGGATCACGACCGCCGCCGAGGCGGTGGACTGGCTCGCGGCTCTCAGCGCCCAGCCGGTGTCGGTGCACAACCCCGCGGTCTCCGGCAGCGCCATCCGCCGCCGGCTCGAGACCGCCGCCGGCGAGCTCGCCGGGCGGCGCAGCTTCTGGCTCGCGGGCGGCCTGATGGCGCTCACCGTCAACGTCGACGGGAGCATCGTCGCCGTGGTCCGCGAGGTCGCCGAGGCGCAGGCCCAGAGCTCGACCGCCGCCTGACCGTCGCCCGCCGGCCGGGGGGCCCGATGCCACCATGGTAGAGTGGCCGGGTCGAACGGATGTGCGCGAGGCGGGAGAGGGGTGGCGGATCGGAGGGTGGGTGGTTCACGCCGCATCGTGAGTGCGGCGGTGCTCTGCGCAGTGCCGCTTCTCCTCGGCGGCTGCTCGCCGGCCATCCACACCTGGACCGCGATGGCGACCACCCCGGCGCCGCGATCCGCACCGGTGACCACCGCCACGCCGGCCCCGACCGCCACGCCCAGCCCGACGCCCGTGGCCACGCCCACCCCGGCGCGCCCGCCGGCGGCGTCCCCGACACCGGCCCCGTCTCCCCCGGCGACCGGAAGCTCCGCCACCTCCGCGCCCGCGCCGCCCCCGGCCACCGCCGACCCCCCCGGCGGGGTGACGGGGATCGGCGACTCGGTGATGCTCGGCGCGTCCTCGGCGCTGCGCGCCGCGATCCCCTCCATCGAGGTCGACGCGGTGGTCAGCCGGCAGTGGGACCCGGGGGTGGCCACCGTGCAGTCCGGACGCAGCTCCGGCCGGCTGCGCCCCACCCTGGTGGTCGACCTCGGCACCAACGGCACCGTCTCCCCGGCGCAGTTCGACGCCATGGCGCGCGCGGCGTCCGGCCTCCGCCGGGTCGTGTTCGTGACCGTGCGGGTGCCCCGATCGTGGGAGGCGTCGGTGAACGCCACCCTCCGGGACGGGGTGGCCCGCCATCCCGGCACCGTCCTCGCCGACTGGTACGCAGCCAGCGCCGGCCACCCGGAGTGGTTCGGCCCCGACGGCTACCACCTCCAGCCGGCGGGGGCGCGGGCGTTCGCCGCGCTGGTCGCGGGCGCGGTCTGACCGGGTCCGACCTCCCGTCACCTCGGGCACCCCCACGCGGCCCTCCGCTGCCTCAAGATGACCCGAGCAACCGGAGAACAGCCGCCCGGGGGAGGGAAGGGAGAGAAACGTGGCCAGCCGCCGTCGACGCCGTCTCGCCATCGCCGCCGCCACCGTCCTCGGGCTCGGCCTGCTCACCGGCGTCCGCGGCGGCCGCGCCGAGACCCTCGGGGGCGCCGCCGGCGGCGACTCCTACGCGCTGCTGATGCGCGGGGCCAGCGGCGCTGCCGGCCCGATGGCGCCGGTCGCCGCCCACGTCCCCCCGGAGGTGACCGCCGCCCGGCGCTCGGGCACCTTCTCGTGCGGCGGCACGGCGCCGCCGGGGTGCCCCGCCGCCGGCCTCGACGTGCTCCACGTCGCCGGCGACGCCGCCGTCGCCACCCTCGACCCGGGCGGCGCCGGGGCCTGCCCCCCCGCGGGCACCGCGCTCCCCGACAGCGGCCCGACCTCGCGTCTCACCGCCCCCGGGGCCAGCGGCTGCGCCGGCGTCGCCCACGTCGAGCTGTTCCGCGGTAGCCCGGTCGCGCTGATCGCCGACTCGGTGGCGAGCCGCTCGCTGACCCAGGGCTGCACCGGCGCCACCGGGCTCGGCAGCATCGGCGCCCTCGAGGTGGGCGGCGTCCACCTCATCGGAGGCGCGCATCCCGCGCTGGCCAGCTCGACGCCGCCGCCCAACCAGGTGGTGGTGCTGCCCCAGGGCGCCCAGGGCGCGGCGGTGGCGCTCACGGTCGTGCTCAACGAGCAGCTCACCGACCCCGGTGGGCCGGGGCTGATCGTCAACGCCATCCACCTGTGGACCGGGCCGGCGCTGGGACCGGGGCTGCGCGAGGAGGTGGTCATCGGTCACAGCCACAGCGCGGCGACCTGCTCGCTCGAGGTGCGCCACGAGGCACTGCCCCTCGACACCGAGGTGGCCTACGCGCAGGTCGACCCCGCCCGGCACACCGTCACCGCCGCGGTCGCCGGCGGCACCGCCGCCGAGTGCTTCGGGGGCGACCGGCGCGGCGGCGGCTGCCGCGAGCCGGTGGCGACCCTGGTCGCGCGCGGCGGGGCGCAGCTGGGGATCACCGCCAACTACTCCGACTACACCCACGCCCTCGGCGCGGTGATCGTCGACCACCGCCGCGCCACCCCCGACGACCTCCACACCACCAGCCTGTGCGTCGGCGACCCCGTGCCCGGCCACCCCACTCCGGTACGCCTGGCCAGGGGGACGGACGCCGCGGCCTGCCGCGCCGCCGTCAGCGGTGAGCGGCTGGTGAGCGACTCCCGTGTGGACATCGACGGCCTCGACGACCACGGCCGCCGCGGTGCCTTCTGGTGGAGCGTGCGCCCCTTCGACCACACCGGCCGCACCCTGGTCGGGCTCCGCTCCGACGGCAGCCTGCTGCTGGCGGTGGCGAGCGCGCCGCCGGGGCGGCACGGCGGCCTCACCCTGCCCGACGCGGCGGCGTGGCTGATCGGCCACGGAGCCCGCGACGGCATCGCCCTCGACGGCGGCGAGCAGGCCGACATGGTGCTCGCCGGCGGCGTCCACCCGGTGCCGCTGGAGCGCGGCGCGCCCCAGGTGCAGGTCGCGCTGGTGGTCGGCACCCCGCCGCCGCCGCCGCCGCCCACCGGCGGCGGAGCTCAGACGGCGGGAGCCGGCGGGGTGGGTGACGGTGTGGCCCACCCCGCTGACATCGCAGCGTGGCGGTCTCGCGTCATCCCCGCGGCGGGGCGGCAGCCATCATCTCTGGTGCGCCGGCCCTGACCCTTTCGACGTCCCCGCCTCGGCCCCTCTCTCCGGCCCCCACCGATCGCACCATGCTAGAGCGTCGGCACGCCCGGGGAAAGGGTCGAGATCGGGAGGCCTAGGCGGCCAGGTCGGCGCCGTCGGTGAGGTCGCCGAACTCGGCGGCGTAGCGGGTGGCGGCGGCGTACGGGATCATGGGGACGCCGTACGCCTGACAGATCGCCTGCAGGGTCTCCTCGCGGCTGGCGACGTTCTCCGGGCTGACCGCCGAGGGGTCGTTGCTGCCGCTCCGCGGCGCCCAGAGGTCGGGCTTCTCGGTGAGGCAGAGCACCCGTGAGTACTGCGCCCTGATCACCCGCTTGCCGCGCAGCGTCCCGCCCCACATCAGCACCGCGCCCATCGCCATCAGGCCGCTGGTGGGGGCGCTGCGGTAGGCCCAGTAGCCGTGCACCGGGTAGTACGGGTACTCCTCGGTGCAGCCGTCGAGGGTGGTGCGGGCATGGAGCCCGCAGCGGCAGCGCTCGTCCGGGGCGGCGTGCTTCGCGGGCTCGTGCGGCGAGCACATGCACAGCGCCTCGGCGATCCGGCCGGCGGGCCACTCGTAGCGCATCGCCACGCTCTTGAGGACCGGCCGGCCGAGCTCGAGGACCCAGCAGCGGAAACCGACGATCGGGGTCGAGATCTCGTCGTCCATCTACTTGGCCGGAGCGGGCTCCTGCGGCTGGGGCAGGGGGATGACGATGGGCTCGGGTGCCGAGCGCCGCTCCTTGTGGGTGACCTCGTCCGGTGTCATGGCCTGGTCCTCCAACCCCCGGTGCCGGCGCCGCACGGCGTCGCCCACCCTCATGCAGGTTAGAACGTCCGAGCCGTGCCCAAGCTGGCGCGCCGCTCGAAAACGCGCAACGGCGCACCCGCTCACCGGTTATCCATGTCGGATAGCGCGCGCCGTGCATCTCTATCCGGAGGGCAGATGGACGGCCCCCGGCGGCTTGGCGAACATGCTCACCGTCAGGGGACCCACGCGGGGAGGGCGTTCCCGCACTGAGGAGGACTTGCCGGAGAGAGCGACGCGGTCCGGCCACCGGGACCGCGACCGCGGGTTTCCGTAGGGTTTGTGCGCTCACGACCCGCACAAGACTACGGACTGCCGTGTCGCGACCACTGAGCGCCGCCGCCTAGCATGCATTGCAAAGGGTTTGAGCAGGAGGAGGTGAGGCTGAAACGCTCGCCCGAGGCCCTGCTCATACAGCGGTGAGGCCGGCCGGCGCGATTCCGCGCGGCCGAACGGGAGCTCTTTGGCAGAAACGGAGGCTCACACAGGAGGTCGCATCACGTCATGACGCGGATAGAACAACACATGTGGGGAAGGTGAAATATGAGGCGGGTAGACAACAGCATGTGGTCGCGATACGCGCGCTTCTCGGTGCTGACCGCGGGCGTGGCGCTGGCGGCCGCAGCGTGCGGCGGGGGCTCGGCATCGCTGTCGAGCTCCGGGGGCAGCGGCCAGGGCTCCGGCCTCGCCGCCCAGCCACCGCCGGCGCAGGCGCCGCAGGCGGCGCCCAACGGCTCGCAGAGCCAGTCGCAGCCCGCGCCGGGCGCGGCGGCTCCCGCACCCGCCCAGGGGGCTCCGGCGCCGGGTGCCGCAAAGCCCGCGTCCGGCGGCCAGGGCGTCCTGCCCCCGGCTCCGGGCGTCCCCGCACCGCCGTTGCCCGGCCAGGGCAAGCCGGCTCCTCCCGCGAGCGGCGCGAACTTCGCCTCCGACGTGGGGGTGACGGCCAGCACCATCACCTTCGGTGCCATCAACCTGGCATCGGCCACGCGCAGCCTCGGCCCGGTGGTCTCCGAGCCCACCCAGAAGATCACCGAGGCGGCGCTCACCTATATCAACAACCGCGGCGGCATCAACGGACGGAAGGTCCAGCTGCTCACCTGTGACGACGGCGGCGACGTGACCCGCGCACGGGCGTGCTACGAGAAGCTGAAGACACAGGTGTTCGCATTCCTGCCGGCCGAGACGTTCCTCACCGACGTCATCCATCCCGCGCTCGCCCAGGACCACGTCCCCTTCATGAGCTGGGGCTGGTTCCAGAGCGAATACACCGATCCATACATGTTCCCCTGCCACGCCAATGGGATCCGCGAGGCCAGCTCGATGGCCAAGTGGGTGGCGGAGAACAAGCACCCGAAGACGGTCGGGATCATGTATCTGAACGTGTCCGAGGACATCGCGGCCAAGGACATCGCGACCCAGACCCTGCAGAAGTACGGGATCAAGGTCGTGCAGAACCTCTCCATGGAGTGGGACTCCCCCGACGAGTCCCAGCACGTGCTCTCGATGCGCGTCGCCAATCCCGACGCGGTGTTCACCTTCACCTGGGCGGCTCCGCTGGCCAAGTTCTTCCGCGACGCCGGTGGCCAGAACTGGGCGCCCCCGCTCGGCTACTACTCCAACCACGTCACCACCGACCCCGGCTTCGGCCCGGTCTGGGGTGACTACATCCGCGACCACGATGCCGGCATCACGTCGTTCCTGATCCCCGAGCCCTGGCAGGAGCCGGTGTCGCCGGGCAACCTGCTCTGGGAGCAGGTCACCAAGCAGTACAGCGGTTTCGACGTCGCCGGTCTGCACTTCAAGTACGCGATGGGCCACCACATCTCGCAGGCGGCCTTCGTGTGCGCCATCGCCCTGCCGCAGATGATCGGGCCGCTGGGGGCCAACGTCACCCGGTCGGCATTCATCCAGCAGATCGAGACCCACCAGTACGACACCGGCATGGGTGTGGTGCTGAAGTGGCCACACGGTGACCACGGGCAGTACCCGTACTCCTTCAACAAGGAATACATCTACCAGTGGATCACCGCGCCGGACGGCGGCTGGGAGGAGAAGCATCTCTATCCCGATCCGCTCTACCAGTAGCCGGCAGTCTCACCAGCCGATCACAACCTAGAACAGCCTCCGTCCACTGCATCTCCCCAACAGCCCGGGGGACCATTCGCTTCCGCGCCCATCCCCCGGGCTTCGGGAGGTGCAATGGCGGAGGTCACTGAGAGGGACCTGAAGTCCGTGGCACTGTTCATCTCCGCCCTGATCATCGGGGTGTCCCTGGGGACCATCTATGGGCTGATGGCCTTTGGAATGGTGGCCTCGTACCGCATCAGCAAGGTGGTCAACCTGGGCCAGGCGGGGATTGCCGCCTTCGGCGCCTCCGTGTACTGGTGGATGTCCTCGCAGTGGGGCGCACCGCTGGTGGTCTCGCTCGTCGGCGGGGTGCTGATCGGCGGCGTGCTCGGGGCCATCCTCGGCTACGCCAACCTGCGCCTGGCGAACCGGGCCAAGGGCCTGGTCATGATCTTCACCCTCACCGTGACCCTGCTGCTGTTCGCGTGGGTCGACCTGATCATCCCGTCGTACAACATCAGCCCGCCGTCGCCCTTCGGCCAGGGCGGCTTCAACTTCCAGCTCACCTTCATCACCTACTCGCAGATCGGCACCTTCGCCACATGCATCGCGGTGGTGCTGGTGACCACCTGGGTGATGCGCATGACCCGGTTCGGGATGTTCGTGCGCGCCATCTACGACGATCCCGACGGCGCCTCGACGGTGGGCATCCCGCTCGGCGTCTACGTCGTCGGGGTCTGGGCGGTGGCCGGCGGGATGGCCGGGCTCGCCGGCATCCTGGCGAGCAGCCGCGTCCAGCTCGACAGCGTCCTGCTGCTCTTCGTCATGGTCTGGGGCCTGGCGGGAGCGGTCCTCGGCGGCCTCGAGTCCTTCGCCCTCGCCTTCGCCGGCGGGGTCACCCTCGGTGTCGCCGAGGGTCTCCTCGGCGGCATGCTCGGCGGCAGCCTCGGGCCGGGCCTGGAGAACCTGAGCGCGATCCTGATCATGGCGGTGGGCGTGCTCTACGCGGGCACGAAGCGGCGCCATCTCGCCCACCTGCAGACCTGAGGAGGCGAATCATGCTGCGTACCGACGACGCCGCACCCGCCACCGCCGAGGGCGTGGCGCTGGGCTCGACCCAGGCCAACGGTCACTCCGCCGCCGCCGCCGCGCCGCCCGGCGGCGGGCTGCTGGTGCGGCTCCGCGCGCAGAGCCGGCTGGTGCTCCCCGCGCTGGTCCTGGTCCTCGGCACCGCCAGCTTCCTGCTGCTCCCCGGCCACCTGCTCTACGCCGGCTCCACCGCGCTGGTGGCGGGGATCATCGGCCTCGCCCTCTTCCTGCCGATCGCGGCGCTGCGCGAGATGCCGCTGAACGCGGCCGGGCTGGCCGGCCTGGGCGCCTACCTCTACGCCAACCTCGCCTCCCAGGGTGGACCCGGCCGGGTGCTGCTCGGCGGCCTGGTGGCGCTGGCGGCGGTGACCGGCCTCTCCGTGGTCGGCGGCCTCGCCTCGCTGGTGGTGACCGGCCTCTACTTCGTGGTCGCCTCGCTGGTGCTCCAGATCGGCATCGAGAAGGTGATCTTCTCGATCCCCGGGGTCACCGGCGGCGCCGCCGGTGAGGCGGTGCCCCAGCCGGTGCTCCAGGGCTGGTTCGACACCCAGCGCGCCATCTTCCTGGTGGTCGCTCTGTTCGCGATGGCGGTGGGGGCCGCGGTGTGGGCGGTGCGCCGTTCCCGCTTCGGCTACCACGCGGTGCTCGTCGGCCACGTGCCCGAGGGCGCGTCCGCGGTCGGGGTGCGCAACTGGGCGGTCAAGCTGCTGGTGTTCGCCTTCTCCGGGGTGCTGATCGGCGTCGCCGGCTGCCTCTTCTCGTTCATCAACGGCACCCCCCCGGGAACGCAGTCGTTCATCCTCATCATCTCGGTGCTCTACGTCGCCATCCCCATCGCCAGCGGGATGCGCGACCTCTCCTCGGTCTGGCTGGTGGCGGCGGCCTTCACCACCATCCCGATCGTGCTCGAGCCGCTCCGGCTGTCGCCCAGCTTCCTCGCCGGCATGATCCTGCTGGTCGCGCTGATCGTCGGCGACCGCCGCGAGTGGGTGGCCGGCCAGGTGCGCCGCCTCCGCCCCCGCACCGTGGAGGAGGCGGCCGAGCCCGCGACCGGGCTGCCCGTCGCGCCCGCGCCCGTGGTCGCCGCCAACGGCGCCGCCGGCGGCAACGGCGCGGTCGCCGCCGAGCTGCCCGTCGAGCTCACCGGCCGGCGTGAGCCCGGTGACGGCGGCTTCTCGCTGCGCGGCGACGCCGCCATCTCCTCCGTCCCCGCGACGGCGCCGGCCGGCGCCATCGCCCTCGAGGGCAGGGACATCACCGTCGACTTCGGCGGCGTGCGCGCCGTCGACTCGGTGAGCGTGCGCATCGCCCCGGGCAGCCGGGTCGGCATCGTGGGCGCCAACGGCGCGGGCAAGACCACGCTCTTCAACGCGCTGACCGGCTTCGTCCCCCACCAGGGCAGCGTCCACCTGGGCGACCGCGACATCACCGGCTGGTCCTCCTTCAACCGGGCCCGGGCTGGGATCCGCCGCACCTTCCAGCAGCCCCGCCTCGCCGACATGCTCAGCGTCGAGCAGAACCTGATGGTCGGCCACGGCCGCGGCGACGGCGCCGAGCGGCGCGAGCGGGTGGCCTGGCTGCTCGATCGCTTCGGCCTCACCGGGCTGCGCGGCACGCCGGTGGCGGCGCTGCCCTTCGGCGTGCGCCGCGAGATCGAGCTGGTCCGGGCGCTCACCCGCACCCCGCGGGTGCTGATGCTCGACGAGCCGGTGAGCGGGCTCGAGGACGAGGAGGCCGAGAAGCTCCTCGCCGTCCTCCTCGACCTCCAGGCGCGGGAGGGGTGGGGGCTGCTCGTCATCGAGCACGACCTCCGCTTCATCACCCGCGTCGCCGAGCACCTGATGGTGATGGAGGACGGCCACCTCCTCGTGGAGGGGCCGCTGCACGACGTCATGCGCCAGGAGCAGGTCCGGCGCGTCTACCTCGGTGAGCTGGTGACCGCGTCATGAACGACACAGGTGGGCTCGAGGTCGAGGACCTCCGCGTCTTCTACGGACCGGTCCCGGCGGTGCGCGGGGTCAGCCTCGCGTGCCGGCCCGGCGAGATCGTCGGGGTGATCGGGGCCAACGGGGCGGGCAAGACCAGCCTGCTCTCGGGGATCGCCGGGCTGGTGAAGACCTCCGGCGGAAGCGTTGCGCTCGACGGCCGGGACATCACCCGCTGGCCCGCGCACCGGCGCGGCCAGGCGGGGGTGGTGATGGTCGCCGAGCGGCGCCGCGTCTTCCCCTCGCTGTCGGTGCGGGAGAACCTGGCGGTCGGAGGGTTCGGGCTGGATCGCGACGAGGTCGATCGCCGGGTGAACCGGATCTTCGAGCTCTTCCCGAGACTGAGAGAGCGGGAGGGCGTGCCCTCCTTCCGCCTCTCCGGCGGCGAGCAGCGGATGGTGTCGATCGGCCGGGCGCTGGTCACCGGCGCCCAGTGCATCCTCTTCGACGAGCTGTCGCTGGGGCTGGCGCCGCGGATCGTCGCCGAGCTCACCGGCACCGTGCGGGCGCTCGCCGACGAGGGCCGGATGGTCGTGCTCGTCGAGCAGTACATCGGCGTGCTGTTGCGGCTGGCCGACTCCGTCCACGTGCTCGAGCGCGGGCGGATCCGGTTCGCGGGCCCAACCCAGGAGGCGGCGCGATGGCTCGAGCACCACGGCTACCTGGCGCACGCGGAGACGGCGGCGGTGACCCAGGGCGCAGGACAGACGGCGGCAGCGAGGACATGAGGAACACCACCATGGACGGATCGACAGAAGGAGGGGAGCGCATGGGCTCCAGGCGGACGACGAGGGTGCGCTCGGCCCGCCGCGCACTGCTGCTCACAGCGGCCGCGGGCGTGGTGATCGGAGGCGGCACCCCCTGGCGTGCCCACGCCGACGACGCCGGCGGCTCCACCGCCGACTGTGTGAGCGGCTGGAACTCGCTCGGCACCGTCGCCGCCATCGGCGAGGGCGCGCTGTTCCCCTACGAGAACGTGGTCGGCGAGCCCTACGCGGACGCGCTCATCGACGACACCCCCCACTCCAAGGCCAAGGCGAGCAGCGCCTACGAGGGCTTCGTCGGAGAGGTCCTGCTCGGCACCGCCTCGAAGCTGGGCCCGGACAATCCCACCGGCGCCAACGCGTACTACCCGCCCCCCGCGGAGGGCGGCTACGGCGGCGTCCACGACGCCCACGACTTCGGCCCGGTGGCCCATACCGAGGCGGTCGCGGCACCGGACCACGTCCTCGCCGACGCCCGGTCGGCGCACCTGGACGGCGGCCCCCAGGCCTCGGTGGGACCGTCCTCGGCGCACGTCGACACGAAGGTCGTCAGCGACGCCCTCTCCGGGGTCAACAGCGCCAGCGCCTATGACCTCCGCCTGGGCTCGCTGCACATCGCCCTGGCCACCACCAAGCTGGTCTGGAAGAGCGACGGCACCGAGCGGGGCACGCTCGCGAACTGGACGATGGAGCTGCACGGCGTCGAGGTTGACGGCAAGTCGATCTCCGCGTCCAACGGTGACGGCTTCTCCTTCCAGGGCCAGTCGCCGCAGCCGGGACCGGCGGCGCACAAGCAGTCCAACGACCAGTTCAAGCAGTTCACCGACGCCCTCCAGAAGGGCGGCGCCGGCAGGTTCGCGGTGGTGCTGCAGGACGGCCTGTTCGACGTCAGAGCCGGCTCCATCAACATCGACGAGGTGGGGTTGAAAATCGAGACGATCCCCGAGGCGAGCAAGGGTGGCTCGCTGCGCGGCGCCAACATCCAGTTCGCGCGCCTCATCAACCACACCAACGTCAGCCGCGGGTCCTGCGACGCGGTGAAGACGATGCCGGGCTGGACCGACAAGACCCCGCCCGCGGGTCCCAACCTTCCGCCCTACCCGCCGCCCCCCTCGGGCCAGAGCCGTCCGGCCGGACGGCACGCGCTCACGGCGCTGCCCATGGCGGCCGGCCTGGTGACCCCGGCCGGTCCGCAGGGTGCGCGTCCGGTGGCCTGAGACCACGGTGACAGGACGAGGCATGGCGGGGAGGTGGCTCCGGCCCGGTCGCATCGCGGCCGTGGTCGGGATGGCGCTCGTGCTGCTGCTCGCCGCACCGCTGAGGGCGGAGGCGCACGCTCGCCTGATGGGCGTGCTCCCCGCCCCCTCGTCCACCGTCCCGGCTCCGCTGCGGCAGGTGCTGCTGCAGTTCAACGAGCCCATCGACCGCTCGCTCTTCCACGCCCGGATCGACACCGACAGCGGCGCGCCGGGGCTGTCCGGGCAGCCCGTCTTCCAGAGCGACCGGACCATCCTGCTCCCGCTCCGCCCCGACCTCTCCGGCGTGCTGGTGATCAGCTGGGTGGCGATCGGCACCGACGCCCACCCGGTCCAGGGTCAGTTCGTGGTCGGGGTGCGGACCGCCGCCGGCGCTGCGTCGCTGGCCTCCAACCTGAGCCTCGCAGCCCAGCGCAGCGGCAGCTTCGAGAGCGGTGCAGGCTCGGGGTGGCTGACCGGCGCCATCGAGGCGGCGCGCGCCGTCGAGATCGTGCTCCTGTACACCGTGTTCGGGCTGGTGCTGGTCGGCGCGCTGCTGCTCGGTCCCGGCCTGGTCCGCCGCCGTGGCGCCCTCCCCGCCGGTCCGGGCGCGGTGCTGGCGGCGACGGCCCCGGCGGTGCCGGCGCCGGCGATGGCGCACGCCGGCCGCGCGCTGCTCGCCGCGGGGCTGCTCTCGGTCGCGCTGGTGCCGCTGCTGTTCTGGCTGGAGGCGTCGCGGATCACCGAGCTGATCGCCGGCGTCGGCATCGACCGCATCCTGCTCTCGACCATCGGCGCGGTGTCGGTGAGCAAGGCGCTGCTCTGGACCGGGGTGCTGGCGTCGGCGGCCGTCGCCGGGCGCCGCGCCGCCCGGGGACGGCCGCTGCGCCCTCCTCTCCTCGGCGTCGCCGTGCTCAGCCTCGGCCTCGCCGCGGCCTTCGTCGCCGGCACCCACGTCGGCACCGGCAGCGCCGGGCCGGGGTGGCTCTACATCCCGATGATGATGGGCCACGTGCTCCTCACCGCCTTCTGGGCGGGCGGCCTGGTGGCGCTGCTGCTGGTGGTGTTCCCCTCCCGTGACCCCGCCCAGATCTGGGCCGCGGTGAGCCGCTACTCCCGGGTGATGACCGTCAGCGTGGTGCTGCTGATCGGCTCCGGCCTGCTCCTGCTGCTCCGGCTGCTCAACAACCTCAACGCGCTGTGGTGCACCTCGTACGGACTGGTGGCGGGCTTCAAGGTGACCACCGTGGTGCTCGCGGTGGTGGTGGGGCTGGTGAACAACCGCCTCGTCGCCGCCCACCGCCGCGACGAGGAACTGCCCGAGACCGCCCGCCGGATGATGCGGCGGACGGGCCCGTCGATCCGCACCCTGCAACGGGTGGTGCTGCTCGAGGCCGGGGTGCTGCTCGGGGTGCTGGTGCTCGCCGCGGTGCTCGGCGAGAGCCAGCTGCCGCCGCTGTTCAACGGCAGGGTGCTCCCCGGCGACGCCCAGGACGTTGTCCAGTCCGGGCTCTTCGGCTCGGGCTGCCGGTAGGAGACGAGCGATGGGAGAGCAGGCCGCACGGAAGCGGGAGCGGAGGGCGGGGCGGGTCCGCGTCGCCGCCGCGGTGACGGCGCGCCCGGCGGCGGCGGGGCGGCCGGCGTGGGTGATGGCGACGCTGGTCGCCGCGGTGGTGGTGATCGGCCTCGGCGCCGCCGGGTTCCTGGTCTGGCTCAGCCGGCAGAGCGACTCCGCGGTGGCCGCGCCCGGACCGCCCCCGGTGCGGCCGGCGGCGTCGTACCGCGCCGTCTACCGGGTCGCCGACACCGCCGGGCCGCAGCTCCGCGAGCAGACCGACGTCGTCGAGGTGCGCCGCCCCGACGAGGTGCGCGTCGAGCATCACGAGGGGCCGCCCCCGGGCGGGCGGATCTTCTCCGGGAGCATCGTCAACCGCACCGCCCAGACGTTCCTCCCCGACCGCAACAAGGGGTACGCCACCCCGCTCACCGCGGTGCTCACCCCCGACGTCTTCTCGGAGCCGGCGCTCGCCGCCGCCGCCGATGCCGGGACGGTGGCGCGCCTCGGCCTCGGCTCGGTGCTGGGGCAGCAGTGCAGCCGCTACCTGTACCACCACGGCGGCGGCGAGGCCCTCTCCCGGGGCGACGACCAGGAGCGGGTCGAGGTCTGCGTCACCGCCGACGACGTCATGCTGCGCCAGGCGGTCACCCTGGCCGGCCGGGTGGTGCGCCTCGCCGAGGTGGTGCGGCTCGACCGTTCCCCCGCCTTCCCGGACGGCGAGTTCAGCTCGGCGACCGGCGACACCGCCGCGGGCGCGCAGATCACCGAGAAGGTGGTCGAGGGCAGGCCCACCGACGCCGGCGCGGTGGTGAGCGGCCAGGCCCCGGCGGGCTTCCACCTCGACCGCCGGCTCACCGACAGCCATCAGGAGATCGACACCCCGCTGCTCCCCTTCTACATCGAGAGCTTCGTCCGCGACAGCGAGTTCGCGATCTCCCAGCAGCTGCTGACGGGGAACGGCGCCAGCCGGCCGTGGCAGAGCGCCGGCGGCTCGCCCGTCACTCTCGCCGACGGCAGGACCGGGCAGATCCTGTACCACACCGGCTACGTGGAGGTGCAGACGGTGGTGAACGGGTCCCCGGTGCGGGTGCTCGCCTCCAGCGCCGAGCTCGCCCGCTGGTTCGCCGCCACCCTGCGCGCGCCGCGGTGAACGGCCCTCGCTCACCCCGCGGGGTCGGGGTCCGGCTCCTCCCGGGCGAGGTGCGCCACCAGCTGGGTGCGTGAGGCCACGCCGAGCTTCCGGTAGATGTTCTTCAGGTGGTACTCGACGGTGTTGAGGCTGACCACCAGCTGCCCCGCCACCGCGTGGTTGGTGAGCCCCTGGGTCACCAGCCGCACCACCGCGACCTCGTGGGGGGTCAGCGTCGGGCGATGCCGGCCGCCGGCGGCGGCGCCGGTGAGCTCGCGGTCGCAGCACTCGGCGTAGGGGCGGGCGCCCAGCCGGTCGAAGCGGTCGCGGGCCGCCCGCAGCACCGACAGCCCGGCGCCGCGCTTGCCGGTGCGCCGCAGGAAGCGGCCGTATGCGGCCTCGAGCCGGGCCCGGTCGAAGGGCGCGCACACCGGGTCGGTGAGCTCGATGCCCGCGCGGAACGCGGCGTCGGCTCGCTCGACCCGCTTGCGGGCCGCCTCCAGGCTGCCGCGCACCCGGGCGGCGCACCCCATCGCCCCGCGCACCCGGCGCAACCCGGCGAGCTCCTCGTAGGGGGCGAGCACCGCCTCCGCCTCCTCGAGGCGGTCGAGCCGGATCAGCGCCTCGGCGTACAGCTCCTGCCACGGCCACTGCGCCCCGGGCTCGTCGACGCCCTCGCGGCGGGGCATGCGCACCACCGGCAGGAGCGCGTCGACCACCGCCTCGTGGTCGTCCTGGGCGGCGGCGAGGCGGGCGGCGGCGAGGGCGGCGTCGGCGACGCTGCCGTCGTCCCGCACGGTGCGGGCGTGGCGCGCCGCCGCGTCCGCGTGGGCGCGGGCGCGGTCCCACTCGCCGCGTCCGGCGAGCGGCGCGGTGGCGACGGCGTGGAGCCAGCTCAGCATCCAGACCTGGCCGGCGTCCTCGCCGATCGCCGCGGCCCGCTCGGCTCGCTCGACGGCGTCGTCCCAGGCGCCGAGCCGGTACTCGGCGTGGGCGAGCAGGGCGAGGCCCGCGAAGACGAAGGCGAACGGTCCCCAGCGGCGCGCCCCGGGCTCGACCGCGAGCAGGTCGGCGCGGGCCCCGGCGGGGTCGTCGATGGCGAGCCGGAGCAGGCCGCGCGCGTAGGTCGCCTGGACCTGTCCGGCGCCGAGCTCGGGCGCCGGCTCGGGGAGGAACGCCAGCTCGGCGAGGCCGCGCGGAGCGTCACCGGCCTGGACCAGCGCGTAGGCGAGGTGGGCCCAGGGCGCCGGGGTCTCGGTGCCCTCGGTGGCCGCGAGCGCGCGCCGCGCCCAGGGCACCGCCTCCGCCCCCCGCGCCCGGCGGATGTCCGCGAGCGCGAGCTCGGCGGCGATCCGCCCGGCCAGCTCCCGCTCGCGGCTCCGGTCGCAGCCGTCCCAGGCCCCGAGCAGGAGCTCGCGTGCCTCGGCGGGTCGCCCACCGCGGAACGCGAGACGGCCCAGCACGTAGCGCCGGTAGGGTCCGTCGGCGCACCGCCGCACCTCCTCGATCAGCGTCGCCGCCCGGTTGACGTCACCTCCGATTAGACGGAAGTTCGAGGGCTTCGGCGAGTTCAGCTGAACTCGGAGCTGCC
>JRHI01000190.1_pt1 | contig 69679 bp, 58 predicted proteins | sample 215371 | NCBI WGS metagenome assembly JRHI01 (sample SAMN02929681, study PRJNA255918) | sediment metagenome | biome: cave system; feature: Ice Cave; material: Sediment; isolation source: sediment from deep within a dark volcanic ice cave with no known source of... ... | reverse complement strand
AAGCCAGTCTGCGGAACGGCTCGAACAGTCCGTTGACGTCGCAGCCGGGGACGGCGGGGCCGGTGTTTTCCACGGTGAGGCAGGCGTGCTCGTCTGCGGTGCTGGTGGTGATCGAGACCCAGCCGTGCTCGGTGATGTTGTAGCGGATCGCGTTGTCGAGCAGGTTCTGCGCGAGGCGTTCCAGCAGCAGCGCGTCGCCGACCACGGGTGCGGCAGCGATGGTGGCGCGGATCTTGACCCCGGCCTGGCGGGCCGCATCGTCTGAGGTCGTGGTGAGGTGTCGGGCGATGTCGGCCAGGTCGACGGGAATGTGCTCGGTGAGGCACTGGTCGCTGCTGGCGAGCACGAGCAGGCCATCGATGAGACGTTCGTGGCGGTGGTTGACCTCCAGCAGCGTGGCACCGAGTTGTCGCATCGATTCCGGGGCATCGGGGGTGTCGAGCGCGACTTCGATCAGCGTGCGGTTGATCGTCAAGGGTGTGCGCAGCTCGTGGGAGGCGTTGGCGACGAACCGCCGTTGTCCATCGAAGGAGCGGTCCAGCCGCTCTAACATGGCGTCGAAGGTGTCGGCGAGGTTCTTGATCTCGTCATCGGGCCCGTTCAGCGCGATGCGTTCGTCCAGGCTGCGCTCGGCGACGCGGCGGGCGGTCGCGGTGATCCGCTGCAGGGGGCGCAACGCCCGGCCGGCCAGCAACCACCCACAACCACCGGCGACGCCACCGACAACAGCGAGCGAGGCCAACGACCAGTGCAGCATCGCGAGCAGCGTGTCGTCGCGGCCTTGCTCGAACTGGGCTCTGAACGCGTCATGCAGTTGCGCCATGCGTGGGTTGCTGCGTGTGTCCGCTCCGCTCAGGAACTCCGCTGTGAGCCGTTGGGTGATGCCAGTCCGAGCGGTCAGAGTGTGGTCGAGCGATTGTCTGAGGTAGAAGTAGGTCAGCGCGATCAGCATCGCGCCGGCCAGGAAGAACACCCCGGCATACAGCAGGCTGAGCCGGACCCGAATCGTGGACCGCCACCAGCGTGTCATGGGATGCGGTATCCGGCGCCCGGGACGGTGTCGATGATCGGCGGGTCGCCCAGTTTGCGGCGCACCATCATGATGGTGAACCGGACGACGCCGGTGAAGGGATCGGTGTGTTCGTCCCATGCCTTTTCCAGGAGCTGTTCGGCCGAGACCACGCCGCCGTCGGCGCGAAGGAGTTCGGCGAGCACAGCGAATTCCTTGCGGGACAACGCCACCGGCTCGCCGTCTCGGGCGACCACCCGGCGGTGCGGGTCCAGGCGGATGCCGGCGCGCTCGAGCGCCGGCGGGACGGCGGGACGGGCTCGCCTGCCCAGGGCGTGGACGCGGGCGATGAGCTCGGCGAAGGCGAACGGCTTGGTGAGATAGTCGTCGGCACCCAGCCCGAGACCGGCCACCCGTTGGGTGACCGCGGTCGCGGCGGTGAGCATCAGGATCCGGGTGTCGGTTCCCGATTCCACCAGCGTGGCACATATCTGATCGCCGGACACGCGGGGCAGATCACGGTCCAAGACGACGACGTCGTAGTCGTTGACGGCCAGGCGCTCCAGCGCGGCATCACCGTCGTAGACCACGTCGACGGCCATGGCCTGTTTTCGCAGCCCGACGGTGATCGTGTCGGCCAGCAGCCGTTCGTCTTCCACCACCAGTACCCGCACACCCACCATCGTGCCTGCTCGTGCCGTTGGCGGGTGGTTAGGGAATCCCCTAGCGCTGCGCTAATGCCCGGCTTGGTGAACTGGCGACGACACCCGCGACAGAGGAGGACCCGCATGCCTGGCTCGCCCCCCAATCACGGTTGCTGGGCTCCGAGAGGGCCCGAGGACTTGTACACCAGCCCGCCGCCGTGGGACATCGGCCGGCCGCAACCGGCGTTCCTCGCCCTCGCAGATGGGGGCGCCATCCGGGGGCGGGTGCTGGACGTCGGCTGCGGGACCGGCGAGCACGTGCTCATGTCAGTCGGCCTCGGCCTGGACGCCACCGGCGTCGACCTGGCCTCCGCGGCACTCCACGCTGCCACGGAGAAGGCGCGCGACCGAGGGCGCGCGGCGCGGTTCCTCATGTGGGACGCCCGGAAGCTGGCTGATCTCGGGGAGTCCTTCGACACCGTGCTCGACTGCGGGCTGTTCCACATCTTCACCGACGACGACCGTGCTGCCTTCGTCAACAGCCTGCGGTCCGTGGTGGCGCCGGGTGGCCGCTACTTCATGCTGTGCTTCAGCGACCAGCAGCCGGGCGACAACTGGCCACGGGTGCGGCGGGTGACGCGGGACGAGATCGCAGCTTCGTTCGCCGAGGGGTGGCGGGTCGACTCGATCGAATCGGCCACGATCGACATCACCACCGACCCGGACGGCATCCGAGCCTGGCTGGTCGCCGTCACCAGGATCTGAGCTTGCGCCAAGAGGAATTGCCATGCTGACCTCCGAAGCCTACGTCGAGACCGACCGCCCGAGCCGGTACCTCGTCCAACTCTGCCGACACTTCAACCACCAGGGTCGGCACCTACCCCACCGGCTGCGCGCCCACCACGGCGGTGAGGCGCACGTGCGCCCCGAGGAGCAGGCGCACGTCGAATGGTCCGAAACTCACGGAACTGTCAACTTCGGCTGGGGCCAGTGCACCATGCAGGCCAGCCCGGACACACTGACGCTGCGCGCCGAAGCCGCCGACGAGGAAAACCTGCAGCGAATCCAAGGTCTCCTTGCCGGACACCTCGACAGGTTCGGTAGACGTGACGACCTGAAGGTGAACTGGCAACGGCCCCCAGCGCCCACAGGTGAGCCCGGCGATGCTACCCGCACCGCTCCCGAGCCCACAGCACGAGCCGTGGCACGCCGAAAGCGCCGCAGGACGATAGGCCTTGCCGTGGCAGGCGCACTGGTCATCGCCGTGCACCTCGGGCTGGGCGGAGCTGTGCTGGCGGCCTCGCGATGGACGGGCTGGACCGCCGACATCGTCCTGGCGGTCGTCGTCGTGAAAGTCATTGCCGTGACTGTCATTGCCCTGCGCCGCCTGGCCACCCGTCGTAGCAGAGCCGCCAAGGCCCCCGCCAGTTCGGGCTCGCCGCACGTCGATTCCTCGGCTGGCAGCTCAGTGCGGTCATCGGCTTCCCATGGACAGGATGGAGGAGGAACCCAGTGAGCCAGAAGTCGATGATGAGAGCCGAAGCCCTGGTCCCGACGCCGAAAGGCGAGCGGTATGCCAAGCAACTGTGCAGCCACGCCGCCTGGAAGACCCCCCGTGCCGAGTGGACCCCTCCGCACGGTGTGATCGAGTTCCCCGACGACATGGGGACTTGCCGGATGACTGCAGAACCTGACCTCCTGGTGCTCGCCGTCGAGGCCACGGACCCCGCGGATCTTGTCAAGATCCAGCAGATCGTCGGCCGGAACATCGAGCGATCCACCAGTCGAGAAAACCTCAAGGTGCAGTGGATCCAGGACTGATGAAGTGCCGCCCGAAGGGCACCGTTTGTCTTAATGTCCGTGGTCGTCGGGCCCGTGGTGATGATCGTTGAACTGGCTTGGACGCTGGCCCTGCTCATCGGGTCGATCGGTCTGCGGTCCGGTCGGCGAGTCTTCGGTGCCGCGGGAGCTGTTGCCGGATTCCTGAAAACCCTGCTGGGACTGCCGGTCGACCTCGAACGGGCGCATGCGGCCCGTCATGGTGTTACCGATTACGGCAACACCGGTTGACTCCCCGCTGAGCTGCACGGCGCGGTCACCGGGACCGGAGAAGCTGTTGCCACGCACGACTACGTTAGGAAAGTTCCGCAGATTGACCGCCTGGGCACCGTTGACCTCGCAGGTGTTGCCCTCGAAGAGGATCGTCATCCGCCCCGCCGGGGCCCGACGGGCGCGGGGGTCGTCGATGGTGGCGATCAGGCACTGGACATCGACGTTCCTGCAGACATTGTTGGCGATGACGACGTCGTAGGTGGCCAGGGTGTCAGCACCGTCGTAGGTCTGGAAGCAATCGGTGTGCGGACCCCCGTCGGGGTAGCCGGAGGCCTTGATGTCCTTGATCGTGTTCCCGGTCAGCCTGTGCCCGACTCCGAAGAACCGGATGCCGTCGGCGTCGTTCAGAGTGCGCAGCACCGACTCGCTCACCGTGTTGTTCCGGACCGTGACCCGCTCGCCGCTGAACCAGATACCGGTCCCGTCGGAACGCGCGACGGTGTTCGACTCGATGGTCGTGTCGATGCAGGTGACGCAGGCGATGCCGTCCATGGTGGCGTTGTAGACCACGTTGTTGCGGGCCATGAGCCCGCGACCCTCCATGGTCAGGCCGTCGCCGTCTTTCAACGTCACACCCTGGATGACGACGTAGTCGGCCTGAATGTTGATGCTCCGCAGCGACGCGCCGTCGGCGGTGATAGTGATGGGCTGTTCGGGTGTCCCCGACGTCGTCACCGCGAGCTCGGCGCCGGTGAGCCGATCACCGCTCAAGCACATCGTGTTGCCGGGCCGTAGCCGCGCCACCGCCGAGGTCGCTTGCTCACTATCGGTGACGGTGCTGGTGCAGTAGGACGGCAGCGGTCCGGCGTGGCTGGTCGGGGGAGGGGCGGCGGGCGGCGGCAGCGCGTGGCCATCGGGGGATCCAGCGGTGCAACCGCTGACGATCAGCGTCAGACCGACGATCATGGTGCCCAGCAAGCGGCTTCCGGCGCGCCGGACGGTCACCCTCGCCGACCGTATATCCGCTGTGTCACCATTGTCACGACCTTACCTCGGCGGGTAGAGGGGGCTCGTGCGTACCCGAATCGTCGGCCTCGCCGTGCTCGCCGCCGTACTTGCCATCGCCCTGTTCGGGGTGCCCCTGGCCGGTGGAGTGCTGAAGTACGCGAAGTCCAACGAGCGAACAAAGCTGCTGCTCGGGGCCGACGCCGCTGCGGCGGCAGTGTCAGCAGACGTGCTCCGCGGCAAGATGCCGACCGATCTTCGCGACCCGAACGACGGGACCCACCTCGCGGTCTACGTGGACCGTGGCCTGCGCATCCTGGGTACCGGGCCGCAGGGCGGCGACCCAGCGGTGTCCGCCGCGCTGCACGGGGAGATCAGCAACAAGGACCTCAACGGTGAGCTGATAGTGGCGGTGCCGGTGACCCACGACACCGATGTGATCGGTGCCGTGCGCGCCGCCAGCCCCGTCATGGCCGTCTACCGGCAGGTTGCACTGGTGTGGCTGGTCATGTTCGGCTTGGGCGCGTTGGCGATCGGCATGGTCTGGTTGGTCGCCCGGCGCCAGGCCCGGCGGTTGGCTCGCCCGCTCGAGGAGCTCTCGGAGGCGGCGCGCCGTCTCGGCCAGGGCGACTTCAGTGTCCGGACCACGCCCGCGGACATCCCCGAGATCGACTCGGTGGGCGAGGCGTTGAACAGTACCGCTGGACGTCTCGATGACATGCTCGCACGGGAACGCTCGTTCTCCGCGGATGCCTCGCACCAGTTACGCACTCCGCTGACCGGATTGCGCCTGCGGCTCGAAGCGGCGCTGGAGCATCCAGGTCAGGACCTTAGGCACGCCATCACCGACGGAATCGCCGCCGCGGACCGGCTGGAACAGACCATCGAGGAGCTGCTCGCGCTGGCCAGGGACACCCGCAGCTCCAACACCACGCCACTGGATCTACCGGTCCTACTCGACGAGATCGAAGTGGGCTGGCACGACCGGCTGGCCGCCCAGGACCGTGAGCTGCACGTGGCGGTGGACCCGCTGGCCCCGGTGTCACTGGCCTCGACCGCGGCCGTGCGCCAGGTGCTCACCGTGTTGTTGGACAACGCTGCCACCCACGGCTCGGGCACCGTCTCGGTGGCGGTGCGCAATGCCGCCGACGCGCTGGCCATCGACGTATCCGATGAGGGTGCCGGCATCACGGCTGCCGAACCGGAACTGTTCACCAGGCGATCGCGCCTGGCAGACGGGCACGGCATCGGTCTCGCGCTGGCCCGCAGCCTGGCCGAAGCCGAAGGCGGCAGGCTCCGGCTCACCCGGCCTGCTCCGCCCACGTTCACCCTCCTGGTGCCCGCGCAGGCGTAGCGACCAGGATTGGTCGCGGAACCTTCAGGAGGTCGCGATGATCGCGGTTCGTCGGCTCAACCACGCAGTGCTGTTCGTCAGCGACTTGGATCGTGCAGTGGGGTTCTACTGCAACGTCCTGGGGATGCAGGTGATCGCCCGGGAGCCTCGCGCCAACGCCGCCTTTCTTCGCGCCAGCGGCTCGGACAACCATCACGACCTGGGGTTGTTCGGGCTCGGCTCGGCCGCATCCGGTCCGCCACGCGGGCACGGTGCCGACCCGGACGGCAACGAGTTCGAGATCATGAGCGCCAGCCATCCTACGCAGCAGGCCACCTGCGGCAGTCAACGTCGTGAACTCGACGATACCGACATTTCCGGCGCGCGAAACGTCCGTGCTGCCGAGTTCACGACCAGGGCTCGACCCGCTCTGTGGGGGGAGTTTGCAGCGGGAAGCCGGCGAGGCCCTTCCAGGCCAGGGAGGCGGTGAGAGCTACCGCCTCCGCCTTGGGCACCTCGTGTTGGCGAGTGAGCCAGTAGCGGGCGCTGTGCTCGCTGATCCCGACGACACCGACCGCCACCAGCCAGGCGCGGTCGGCGTCCAGCCCAGCATCGGCTGCCACCGCCTGCGCGATCGCCTGCACGCAGGCGGTGTACGTCCGTTCCACGACGGCCTGCACCGGCGGCTGGTTTCGCAGGTCGGACTCGAAGACCAACCGGAACGCCTGATCGTCACCGTCGACGAAGTCGAAGTAGGCCTCGACGGCGTTGCGCACTCGCTGCCGGTTGTCGGGGGTCTCCTCGATGGCGCTCTGGACCCGCCGGACCAGCTCGTCGGTGTGACGCTCCAGCAGCGCCAGGTACAGCTCGAGCTTGCCCGGGAAGTGCTGGTAGAGCACGGGCTTGCTGACGCCGGCACGCTCGGCGATGTCGTCCATGACGGTGGCGTGGTAGCCGTTGTTGACGAAGACGTCGGTCGCCGCGGCGAGCAGCTGGGCGCGTCGCTCATCCCGGGACATCCGCACGCCTCGGGGCGCTGCATCCGCCCGGCTCGATGCCGTCTCGGTCATCGGCCTTTCGTCACCTCCCGGCTGATCTCGGAAATCCTACTCGCCGGTATCCCAGCGCCCGGTATGAGGACCCGGGCGGCGTGGGTGATATGCGCGGTACTGCGCGTAGCTGTGCGATCCTTGCGCGGTGATCCGCCCGACGCGAGCCGAGCCTGAGTGGGTCTCGGCTCGACGCACCGAGCGGTATGTGGACTTCCGCATCGCTGATGAACAGCCGCTGGCCGCGTCCTGGGATCCACAACCTCAGCTGGTGGCGCGGCACGGCATCGCCGGATCCCGGCCTTGCGGACGCCGTGGTTCCCGCCGCCTGGCCCGAGCGGTGTCCACCTACGGCTGGCGGGTCTACGCGCTGCCCATCCTGGTGGTGCTCACCGTGTTGGCGGTGCTCGACGCGGCCAACAGGCCACTGCTGTCGACCTCGGACCAGGCCGGTGTGTCTGCGCGTAACCCGCTGATCCCCAACCCGGTGGCCAGCCCCGGTTTCGAGGCGGTCAGGGTATCCGCAGAGCTGCCCGGAGGCGGCGCGTTCGCGGTGCAGGGCGCCGGCACCTGGCGGGTGATCCCCGGCGCCGGCGCGCCTTCCGGGGCGGGACAGTTGATCACCTACTCTGTCGAGATCGAGGACGGGGTCGATCTCGAGGGCGGTCCGGCGGGCTTCGCCACCACAGTGGACAGCACGCTGCAGAACCCGAAGAGCTGGATCGGCAGCGGTCGCTACCGGTTCCAGCGGATCGACGACAGCCGGGCGGCGATCCTGCGGATCAGCCTCGCCTCGCAGCTGTCCACCCGCCGGCTCTGCGGTTTTCAGATTCCCTTCGACGCGTCGTGCTGGAAGCCCGGGGATCACCGAGTAGTGATCAACACTGCGCGCTGGGCCCGCGGGGCGGTGGCCTTCCAAGGCAACGTGGTGCAGTACCAGCAGTATGCGATCAACCACGAGGTCGGGCACGGGTTGGGTTTCGCGCATGTCCCGTGTGAGGCGACCGGGCGGCTGGCCCCGGTGATGATGCAGCAGACCTGGGGAGTGGCCGACGATTACCTAGCAGCTCTAGGCACCGACCACGTAACCCCCGACGGCCTAGTCTGCCAACCCAACGCCTGGCCCTTCCCAACGGTCAACTGACCCGCACCCTCGCGTTGGCGGATGCAGCCTGCGGCCATCGCGCCCGAAATTGGTGCAGTCTGCCCCCAGAACGCGAAAAGCAGAGTGGGAAGAGTGGGGGGAGCGGGGACGTTGTCATGAACTAGACAGCACGACACTGTGAGGAGTGCGCCGATGAGCCTGCCGCCGTTGGTGGAGCCCGCCGCGGAGCTGACCAAGGAAGAGGTGGTCCGCTACAGCCGCCACCTGATCATCCCGGAGGTCGGGATGATCGGTCAGAAGCGGCTGAAGAACGCGAAGGTGCTGGTGATCGGCGCTGGCGGGCTGGGCAGCCCGGCTCTGCTCTACTTGGCCGCTGCTGGCGTGGGCACGCTGGGCATCGTCGAGTTCGATGAGGTCGATGAATCCAACCTGCAACGTCAGGTGATCCACGGCCAGTCCGACATCGGCCGGCCCAAGGGCGAGTCCGCCCGGGATTCGATTCGGGAGATCAACCCGCTCGTCCAGGTCAACCTCTATCAGCTGCGGTTGGACTCGTCCAACGCGCTGGACATCTTCCGCGACTACGACCTCATCCTCGACGGCACCGACAACTTCGCGACCCGCTACCTGGTCAACGACGCCGCGGTGCTGCTCGGCAAGCCCTACGTGTGGGGCTCGATCTTCCGCTTCGAAGGCCAGGCCTCGGTGTTCTGGGCCGACGCCCCCGGCGGGCAAGGGCTGCAGTATCGCGACCTGTATCCGGAGCCGCCGCCTCCCGGGATGGTGCCGTCCTGCGCCGAGGGCGGCGTGTTGGGCGTGCTCTGCGCGTCGATCGGTTCGATCATGGTGACCGAGGCGATCAAGGTGATCACTGGGATCGGCGAGCCGTTGCTGGGCCGGTTGATGGTCTACGACGCGCTGGAGATGAGCTACCGCACCATCAAGATCCGTAGGGATCCGGCCGGCGACCCGATCACAGAGCTGATCGACTACGCGGAGTTCTGCGGCGCGGTCAGCGATGACGCCGCCACCGCCGCGGCGGACTCGACGATCACCGCCCGGGAACTTAAGGAGATGATCGACTCCGGCAAGGACTTCGCCCTGATCGACGTGCGGGAGCCGAACGAGTACGAGATCGTCAGGATCCCGGGTTCCATCCTGATCCCCAAGGATCGGATCTTGTCCGGTGAGGCGTTGGCGGAGCTGCCGCAGGACAAGCCGCTGGTGTTGCACTGCAAGTCCGGGCAACGCTCCGCCGAGGCGCTCGCCGCGCTGCACAAGGCGGGCTTCCGGGACGCCGTGCACGTCGGCGGTGGGGTGCTGGCCTGGGCCAAGCAGGTCGACCCCTCCCTGCCTGTTTACTGATCGCCGCGGCCCCCGTTCGGGAGCGCACAGCTTCAGCCGCTGCGGCGCCGTGTCGAGTATTGCCGGGATGGCGCTGGCGGGGCCGTGCGTCGTCCCCCGGCGGATTTACCACCGGGGGATGGCACTGCTCCGCCCTTCTTGCCGCGGCGTTCGCGGCGGTTGGGTACCGGCGAAGCGGCGTCGTCGGGTTGATCCTCGGGTTGGAGTTGCTCTGCCATCAGGTCTCCTCGATTCGACGTACGCGAGCAGTGATTGCGCCCGGCGTCCGGGCTCGTCGCCAGCTCGGACGGAGGGGTCCGAGGGCGTCACCAGCAGGGGATCGCGCCACCGCTCTACGCGGACGGCGCCCACGCGCTCAAGGGCGCGCCAGGAGTCCTCAGCAGATCATGTGGCCACGCTAGCGCGGACGTGCCCGCGGCGCATCCACGTTTCGCGGCGGGTCGCCGAGGTGTTCGTGAGTGCCCGGACCTCACGTGATGTCTGCTCTGCTATGTGAACGGGAGTTCTCGGCGCTGCAACAAGCAGCAACATTGTGGCCATAACCGGCACATAGCGTCGCTCGTCGTACCCACCAGTTCTGGAGGCGCGATGAGCACGTCCGAGATGACAGCGCCGGCTATGCCGGCTCGCCGGGGGCGATGGATTGACCACTGGGAGCCGGAAGATCCTGGATTCTGGGAGAAGACAGGCAAGCGGGTGGCGAACCGCAACCTGTGCTTCTCGATCTTCTCCGAGCATATCGGATTCTCGATGTGGACGGTCTGGTCGGTCCTGGTGCTTTTTATGGGCAAGGCCTACGCCATCGATCCGGCGGGAAAATTCTTCCTGGTGTCCCTCCCCGCGTTGGTCGGCGGGTTGATCCGGATCCCCTACACGATGGCGCCGGCGCGGTTCGGCGGGCGCAACTGGACGATCGTCAGCGTCTTGTTGCTGCTCGTTCCGACCATCGTGGCGATTGCCGTCATGCATCCGGGAACGTCCTTCACGACCTTCGTGATCGTCGCGGCACTCGGTGGCCTGGGGGGTGGCAACTTCGCCTCGTCGATGGTCAACATCAACGCCTTTTACCCGGAGGGCAAGAAGGGCTGGGCGCTCGGGCTCAACGCCGGTGGTGGGAACGTCGGGGTGCCCGTGGTGCAGTTGCTCGGCCTGGTAGTGATCGCGACAGCCGGCATTGCCTACCCGCGCCTGGTGCTCGCCATCTACATCCCGCTCATCCTGCTCGCAGCGGTATGTGCCGCCCGGTACATGGACAACATCTCCTCGGTGCGCAATGACACCGGGGCCCTGCGTGAGGCAGTCCGAGAGACTCAGACCTGGGTGATGTCGTTTCTCTACATCGGCACGTTCGGCTCGTTCATCGGCTACAGCTTCGCATTCGGCTTGGTCTTGCAGACCCAGTTCCACCGCACACCGCTGCAGGCGGCCTCGGTCGTGTTCATCGGCCCGCTGATCGGCTCGCTGATCCGACCCGTCGGCGGTTGGATGGCCGACCGGTTCGGCGGCGCCAAGGTCACTCTTTGGAACTTCGTAGGGATGGCCCTGGCTACCGGCGTCGTGATCATGGCGTCCAACGAGGAGTCGCTGCCGCTGTTCATGGCCGGCTTCATCGCCTTGTTCGTGCTCTCCGGAATCGGCAATGGTTCCACCTACAAGATGATCCCGTCGATCTTCAATGTGAAGGCCCGGGTCGCGATCGCCTCTGGTGAGCCGGCTCAGTCCGCGCTGATGAGAGCGCGCCGGCTGTCCGGTGCGGTGATCGGGATCGCCGGCTCGATCGGCGCGATGGGTGGCCTGCTGATCAACCTCGCCTTCCGGCAGTCCTTCCTCACCACCAAGTCCGGGGTGCCCGCGTGCTGGGCTTTCCTGGCCTTCTACGGGGCCTGCGTCGTGGTCACCTACGCCGTCTTCCTACGCCGCGCACCCGTCGTCGCGACATCGGGGCAGCCGCAGGTGGCTTACGCCCAGGTGTGATGACCCAGGTGTGACGAAACAGGTGTGATTGACACAGGTGTGACGAAACAACACCGAAACACCGCGTTCACGAAACACGCTCAGGATGTGGGGACCGGTCGTGCTCGCTGGGCAGGAGGAAGCAGCATGATGCGCACAGTCGTCGTTGCAGGCCACGGCATGGTCGGACACCGGCTGGTCGAGGCTTTGATCGGCCGGGACCTCCAGCGGCAATGGCGGATCGTGGTGCTGGCCGAGGAGGGCCGGGCGGCCTACGACCGGGTCGCCCTCTCGTCGTATGTGGACTCCTGGGACGCCGAGGCGCTGGCCCTGCCGGCTGTCCACGACGACCGGGTGGAGCTGCGGCTGGGTGATCCGGCCGTGCGGATCGACCGGCGCAAGCGCGTCGTCCGCACCGCGTCGGGGCGCCGGGTGGCCTACGACGCCCTGGTGCTGGCCACCGGGTCAGCGCCGTTCGTGCCCCCGGTACCCGGCCACGACCTGCCCGGTTGCTACGTCTACCGCACTCCGGATGACCTCGACGCCATCCGCGCGGCGGCGCAACGCGCGATGCAGACCACGGCGCTGGGCCGGCGTTCCGGGGTGGTGGTCGGCGGCGGGCTGCTCGGCCTGGAGGCTGCGCATGCGCTGCGCCAGCTCGGGCTGTCCCCGCACGTCGTCGAGATCGCGCCCCGGCTGATGCCAATGCAGGTGGACGAGGGCGGTGGGGCGCTGTTGCGCCGGTTCATCGAGGCTCTCGGGGTGCGGGTGTACTGCGGTCACGCCACGGCGGCCATCGAACCCGACCGGGGCCGGATGCTGGTCCGGCTCTCCAACGGCACCGAGCTCGACACCGACGTCGTGGTCTTCTCCGCCGGGGTGCGCCCCCGCGACCAGTTGGCCCGCGATGCCGGGCTGGCAGTCGGTGAGCGCGGTGGCGTGCTGGTCGACGCCCGCTGCCGCACCGCCGACGCGGACATCTGGGCGATCGGGGAGTGTGCCGCGGTCGAGGGCCGCTGCTACGGGCTGGTTGCGCCCGGCTACGCGATGGCCGAGGTGGTGGCCGACCGGCTGCTCGGCGGCAATGCCACCTTCCCCGGCGCCGACATGTCCACCAAGCTCAAGCTGCTCGGGGTCGACGTGGCCAGCTTCGGCGACGCTCTCGGGAAGGCCGAGGGTGCGCTGGAGGTCATCCACAACGACCCCATCTCCGGCCGCTACGCCAAACTGGTGGTGTCCGACGACGCGCGGACCCTGCTCGGCGGGGTGCTGGTCGGAGACGCCGAGCTCTACGGCACGCTGCGTGCCTTGGTCGGTGCCGAGCTGCCGGCCGACCCCGGCGCGCTGATCTCCCCGTCCGGCGCTGAGCTCGATCCGAGCGCGTTGCCGGCCGGTGCCCAGGTGTGTTCCTGCCACGCGGTCACCGTCGAGACGATCGGTACGGCGGTGAGCGACGGGGCGACCACCGTGCCCGCCCTCAAGGCGTGCACGAAGGCGGGTACCGGCTGCGGCTCGTGCGTGCCGATGTTGAAGAAACTGCTCGCCGCCCAAGGCGTCGAGCAGTCCAAGTCACTGTGTGAGCACTTCACGCACAGCCGCGCGGAGCTGTTCGAGATCGTCGCCGCGACCCGGATCCGGACCTTCTCCGAGCTGGTCACCAAGCACGGCACAGGCCGCGGCTGCGACATCTGCAAGCCCGCGGTGGCCTCGATCCTGGCCTCACTGAGCGGAGTGCTGAACCCCGGAAGCCACATCCTGGACGGCGAGCAGGCGACCCTGCAGGACACCAACGACCACTTCCTGGCTAACCTGCAGCGCAACGGCACCTACTCGGTGGTGCCCAGGGTCCCCGGGGGGGAGATCACCCCGGAGAAGCTGATCGTGCTCGGCGAAGTGGCCCGCGACTTCGGGCTGTACACCAAGATCACCGGAGGGCAGCGGATCGACCTGTTCGGCGCCCGGGTGGAGCAGCTGCCGGCGATCTGGCGCCGGCTGGTCGACGCTGGGTTCGAGTCCGGACACGCCTACGGCAAGGCGCTGCGGACCGTGAAGTCCTGCGTGGGTACCGACTGGTGCCGCTACGGGGTGCAGGACTCGGTGGGCCTGGCCATCGCGCTGGAGTTGCGCTACCGCGGGCTGCGCGCCCCGCACAAGCTCAAGTCCGCGGTCTCGGGGTGCGCGCGGGAGTGCGCCGAGGCTCGCAGCAAGGACTTCGGGGTGATCGCCACCGAGGCCGGTTGGAACCTCTACGTCTGCGGCAACGGCGGTTTCCGGCCCCGGCACGCCGACCTGCTGGTCTCCGATGTCGACACCGATACGCTGGTGCGGACCATCGACCGGTTCCTGATGTTCTACGTCCGCACCGCCGACCGGCTGCAGCGCACCGCGCCGTGGCTGGAAGAGCTGGAGGGCGGTCTCGACCACCTCAGAGATGTCATCGTGGACGACTCACTGGGGATCTGCGCCGAGCTCGACGCCGCGATCGCGGCGCACGTGGCCGGCTACTCCGACGAGTGGCGCGGGGTGCTGGAGGACCCGGCGAAGCTGGCCCGGTTCACCTCGTTCGTCAACGCTCCGGGCGTGCCCGATCCGACCGTCGAGTTCGTCGAAGAGCGTGGCCAGCCCACCCCCGCCCATCGCAAACCAGGCCAACCGGTTCTGATCGCCGGCCCGAAGCTGGCGGTGGTCCGATGACCGCGCAGCTGCAGCGGCACTGGACGGCGGTCTGCCGCTACGACGACCTGGTGCCCGAACGGGGGGTAGCGGCGCTGATCGATGGCGCCGCGGTAGCGGTTTTCCGCACTCATGACGGTGCCGTGCACGCACTGTCCAACATGGACCCCTTCAGCGCGGCCTCGGTGCTTTCTCGGGGGATAGTCGGGGACCGCGAGGGCCGCCCGACGGTGGCTTCGCCGATCTACAAGCAGGTCTTCGAGCTGGCGACCGGAGTATGTCTGGACGATCCCAGCGTCTCGGTGCCGACCTATCCGGCGCGGATACTCCACGGGGTCGTGGAAGTCTTGTCCGGATGACCGCCATGTCGCTGAGGGCGAGACCCGAACCGTTGCCGCTGGCGGGGTTCACCGTCGGTGTCACCGCCGCGCGGCGCGCTGCAGAGCTGGGTGCCTTGTTGGAGCGCCGGGGCGCCGAGGTGCTGCACGCCGCGGCGATCCGGATCGTGCCGGTGGCCGATGACACCGAACTGCACGCCGCCACCGGGCAATTGGTCAACCACCCGCCGGATATCGTGGTGATCACCACCGGCATCGGGTTCCGTGGATGGGTGGAGGCCGCAGACGGGTGGGGAATCGGGGAGGAGCTGATCGGTGCGCTTCGTCGCGCCACCTTGCTGTCCCGGGGTCCCAAATCGCGCGGCGCGGTCCGGGCCGCCGGCCTGACCGACGCCTGGTCGCCCCCATCGGAGTCCTCCGCCGAGGTGCTAGAGCACCTGTTGGCCAGTGATCTCGAAGGGGTGCGGGTCGCCGTGCAGCTGCACGGCGAGCCACTGCCGGACTTCGTCGATGCGTTGCGCTGCGCCGGTGCGCAGGTAATACAGGTGCCCGTCTACCGGTGGGTGCTGCCGGAGGATCTCGCTCCGCTGGACCGGCTGCTCGCCGCGGTGCTGGATGGCAGCCTCGACGCGGTCAGTTTCACCAGCGCACCCGCCGCGGCGAGCATGCTCAGCCGAGCCGACGAGCTCGGGGTGCTGGGGCCGTTGCTGCAACGCCTGCGTCGGGATGTGCTCGTCGCCTGTGTCGGGCCGGTCACCGCGGGCCCACTGGTGGCTCGAGACGTGCCCACCGTGCAGCCGGAACGCTCCCGGATCGGCGCGCTGGTGCGCACGCTGTCCGAGGCGCTGCCAGCCAGGGCACCGCGATGGCCGGTCGCCGGTCATGTACTGGAGCTGCGCGGACATGCCGCGGTGGTCGATGGGGTGCTGCGGGCCGTGCCACCAACCCCGATGGCCCTGTTGCGGATGCTGGTGGCCCGTCCGGGCCGGGTGGTGCCGCGCGCAGAGCTGCTGTCGGTGATGCCCGCGGCGGGTGACGATGAGCACGCGGTGGAGACCGCGGTGGCCCGGTTGCGCGCCGCGCTGGGCGCCCCGCGGCTGGTGCAGACCGTGGTAAAGCGCGGCTACCGGCTGGCCCTGGAGCCCGGAGACTGCCAGTGAGGAGTGCGCTGCGCGCTTGTGAGTGGCGATACGAGCTATGACTCGCATCGCCACTCACGGGTCTGTTGTCGTAGCTGCGCACGGCACCTGGGACCCGGCTGGTGTCGCGGTGGCGCACCAGTTGGTCGACGCGCTGCGCGCCCGGCTGCCCGGTAGGCCGGTGTCGCTGGCCTTCGTCGATGTACTCGGCCCTACGGTGCGCGAGGTAGTTGCGGCCGCGCCCGGCCCGGTCACCGTCGTTCCGGCGTTCTTGAGTTCTGGTTACCACGTGCGCGTCGACGTGCCGCGGGAGGTGATCGCCACTGGCCGCCGGGACGTCATTGTCAGCGCTGCTCTCGGTCCGCATCGGCTGCTGGTGGCGGCGATGTGGGATCGCCTGCGCGCGGCCGGGTGGCGCCGCGGCGACGCGGTGGTGCTCACCGCGGCGGGTTCGTCGGATCCACGGGCGGTGGCCGACGTGCGGGCCGCCGCTGTTCAGCTCTCCGGCAAGGTCGGCAGCCGGGTCCGGGTCGCGTTCGTGGCGACCGGGGCACCGCGGGTCGCGTCTCTCGTCGCAGGGTTGAGGGCGGCGGGGGAGACCCGGATCGCGCTGGCCCCCTGGCTGCTCGCCCCAGGGTTGTTCTACCGCAGGCTCGCCTCGGCTGCGGCCGATGTCGTGTCCGCGCCGCTGGGCGCGCATCCGGATGTGATCGACCGGCTGGCAGAGCTGGCGGAGCCGGTCGCTGTGCGGCGCACCGCGTAACAGGTGTAGCGATTGCGTAGCGCACTGGTGCTACGATGATGTGATGGATCAGGTGATCGGGCAGCGCGAGCTCCGCAACGACAACGCGGAGATCATGCGCCGGGTCGAGGCGGGGGAGAGCTTCACGGTCACCCGCAATGGCAGGCCGGTCGCGGATCTGATCCCGCACCAGGCGGATCGACCGGTGCGGCGCCGGACGGTGGGCGAGCTGCAAGCGGAATTCCGCCGGTTGGCCCCCGTCGACACTTCGCGCTGGCACCGTGAACGCGCGGACGCCGACGTGGTGTTCGGGCCGGATGACCCGCTCGAGGATCCCTGGCTGCGTGGTTGCCCCGACCCGGCTGGTCAGTGAACCGCGCTGTGCGTGTCCTGCTGGATACCTCTGTGATCATCGACCTGGCGGGCGTGGAGCTGGGCGTCCATGAGTCCGCGGAGCCGGCGGTGAGCGCTGTCAGCCTTGGCGAACTGGCCTTTGGCTTGGACATTGATGATCCCATCGAACGCCGGGCCCGCACTGAGCGGTACCAGGCGGTGCGCGACCAGTTCGCCGTACTCGCCTTCGACGGCCGGGCAGCCGAGATCTACGGCACCATGGCCGCCGTGATCCGCCGAGCCGGCCGCAACCTCCGTCCCCGGCGGATGGATCTGCAGATCGCGGCGACGGCTGCCGCCCACTCGATACCCCTCATCACCCGGGACATCGACGGCTTCACCGGGCTGGAACGGCTACTCAATGTGGTTGTGGTCTGAAGTCCGGGAGCCCATCAACGCCGTGGCTTTCGTCCCATCAGTCTCTGCCGCCCCACGGGGAGGTAGGTGGATCCGTTCTGCATGTGCCGGAGATGGCAACTGTGGGTGAGAAGTTGCCGTTGGTGGCAGCTCCGCAAAGTGCCACAGTCCTTATCCTCGGGTTCACGGACAGTGACACCATGGTCGTGCGCCGCAGACGGTTCGCCGGCTCATCTGCTTGAGCAAGGAGGGGTACACATGATCACGGTGGGCTTCGGTGGCTCGCGAGGTCGGCGGGGCCTGGCGGTTCGTGTCGTGCTGGCCACGCTCGGCCTGGTCGCCGCGGTGGCGATCTGGTCGCCCGCGACCGGTCGTGCCGACACCCGCTACCCGGTGCTGCTCGTGCACGGCGGGTTCCTCGGTTCGCCGGCCAACTTCAACAAGATGATCGAACGGCTTCGCGCTGACCACTACGACCCGTACACCGTCGACCTCGGCTTGGTCGGAAACGACACAGCCGCCAACGCGAAGAAGATCGACGCCAGGGTTGACGAGGTCCTAGCCGCGACCGGTGCTACCAAGGTGCATCTCGTCGGGCACAGTATGGGTGGGCTGTCCGCGCGCTACTACATCAAGGTCCTGGGCGGTTTACCGCACGTGGCCAGCTACACCGCGTTCGGCACCCCGCAGCACGGCAATGTCCACGGCTGCCCGCTGGTTGCTGACCAGTGCCCGAACGGGGAGTTCTTGCAGACGCTCAATCGTGGCGACGATACCCCCGGCTCGATCCGTTACACGTCCATCGCCAGCAAGCAGGAACCCGACGAAGCAGACGGCACCCTCACCCGACTTGACCATGGCGCCTGCCTGCCGCTGGTCGACGGCGGACCGCACGGCGACGAACCGAACAACCTCGTGATCTACCAAGCGGTGAAGGACGGGCTCAACTCCGCCTGCCCCTCCGGCTTGACCGACCTACCCGACATCACGCCGTAGCCGCCGGCCTGCGACGGTGCACTGACACGGCGTAGGAGCCGGTACCGGTGAACGGATCGCGATCCCACGTGGCGTACCGGGCGTCGAAGGTAAGGCCCGCGCTCTCGCACCATTCGTCGTAGTCCGCCAGAGTCGGCCACCCTTCCTGCAACTGAAACCCGGCGATGAGCCGACCACCCGGCGCCAGGTGCCGCGCACAGGCGATGACCGCGGCTTGGCGGCGGTCGCGCGCCACGTAGGGAACGACGTTGCCGGCGAGCACGACGGCCTCGAACTGGGTGGCTAGGTCGAGCTCGCTGAGGTCAGCTTGCACCCAGGTGAGTTCGGGCGCCTTCGCGCGCGCCAAGCCGATCATGTCCGGATCAAGGTCCGTGCCGACGACGTCCATACCGCGGCGAGCCAACTCGATGGCCACGCGGCCCGTTCCACATCCGCCGTCCAGCAACGATCGAGGACCGTAGGAGAACACGAAGTCCGCTTCACCATGGGGATTCCCGCCGGTGGCCGCCATGCGCCGCCAGCGTTCGTCGTAATCCGTGGGGCTGAGCTGCCGACGCCACTGCCCCCAGTCCTCAGACGGCGACCCGGTCACGCATCGACCCCCGTCCCGGCAGCACCTGCATAGTTCGGCGACCTCCAAGGCTACAAGCGGACGGTGCCTCGGCGGGTTGCCAACCCTAACCAGGCTCTGCCACCTGCTCGCCAAGGCGTGTGGTGGTCGGTTTCCCGGTTGCCGACCCGCTCTCACAGCGCCGAGTTCGACAGGGCTGTCCGCCGCGAGTTCAGCAGCCATGATGTCGAACTCGGCGACAACAGGGCTGTGGCGTCGCTCGCAGTGGCGGCGTCGTGGCTGGGGTCGGGAACCACCCGAAACATGCGCTGGAGGGCGTCGGGACGTCCGCGTACGACATCTAGGCGCCGATCATGCTCCACCTACGACGGTGTCGCTGTCGATCACCATCCCTGTACCAGGGTTCGGTGGTTGAGCCGGGTTCCGAGTTCGATGAGCCGTGCGGCGAACGTCCGCTGTTCCTCGTGGGTGGCGCTGCCGTCCATAATCCGCATGGCGAGCGGTACGACGTCGGTGTTCAACCGCGCGAGGTCTGCGAGCAGCTGGCGGTCCGCGCGGATCATGGACAGCGGGCGGGCTGGGCCGATTCGAGATCGTGGTGCTGACCGACCACACCAGAGGTGCGCCTACGGGAGTTGCGGCCGACCCAGTGACCGATCGGGTCGGTGAAGGCGCCGCAGGCGCAGCGGCAGAAGCCGGCGAGCGACTTACCGACCCGGCGTAGCTCGACCGTCTGGGGCTGGCAGGAGTGCCACCGGCGCGGGATCCGTGCGGTGTCCCACGACACCCCTCCCCGATGACGAACATGGGGTCGATCCTGATCAGACACCCATCGCGATGACCGTGATCCCACATCGGCCTCCATATTCCCCGTAGCCGCACTCAGTGGGTGGAAGCCAATCGCCCCGAACAAGACTGCGGTACCAGCCGGGCACCTGCCGCGGAACAGCCATCCGTGACTGGTTGGTGACGGCGCGCCATCGACCGCCATAGGCTGACCGACGCGCACGAAAGGAGTGGGGGTGATACTGCAATGACCACGGCACGGCGATACCCACCCAACCGCCAGTTGACCTGGGAACGGCTCGAACGCGGCTGGAGCCATGACGAGCTGTGCGCGCAGATCAAGAACAGCATGCGCGAGGCGAGTGAGACGGACACGGGGCTGACCGGAAATACCGTTCGCAGGTGGGAAAACGGCGAACGGTGGCCCGACCCGCGCTTCCGCAAGCACCTCGTGACGGTGCTGGGGAAGCCGGCGAGTCAGCTGGGCCTGCTCACCTCTGACGAGCTCGCCGCCCGGCCCACCTCTCCCGAAACCCTTGACGTGCTCGACAGACTTCTAAGCATGCTCGGTGAGATGCCTGAGAGCGGATTCACTCGCCAGCGGTTTCTCCGTGCGTTGATCGCGACCAGCGTGCTGCCTGGTCTGGCACCGCTGGAAGCCACTGCAGAGGTGATTGCGCCGCTTGCACTCGCAGCAGGCCGGGGCCGCCGGGTCGACTCTCGGGTCGTCCATTCGTACATCACAATCACCGCTCGGCAACGTGAGCTGTACTGGACGTCGCCGGGTAGCACGTTGCTGCCCGCCGCGGTGGGACACATTCAGCTTGGTATGCATCTTCTCCGAGACGCTGCGGGCGACATCAGGGCCAGCCTTTCCGGTTCCGTGACGCAATCAGCGCTGCTTGCCGCGCGACTGGCATTCTTCGATCTACGTCAGGTTGGGCTCGCCGAGAGGTGTTTCGAGATCGCTACGACGGCCGTGCGAGAGTCCGGTGATCACGCGTTGGCCGCTGCCGTGTACGCCCACTGGAGTTTCGTGCCGGGCTTCGCCGGGGACGGCGCGGCAGCCGCGCCGTTGCTCGATGCCGCGGCTGGGCATGCCCGCTACGCAGGGGGACCGCTGTTGCGCGCGTGGTTGCATTGCGTGCACTCGGAGGTGAGCGCACGTACGGGTACGCCCGCGCAGACTGTGCGGCACGCACGGCAGGCGGAGGACTCGCTGTCCACCCGTGGCAAGGACCCCGAGTGGCTCGACTTCTTCGACGCGGCCCGCCTGGCCGGCTTCCTCGGCTACAGCGAGCTCGTCGCCGGTCGACCGGCCGACGCGGTGATAAGCCTGCACCGGGCGCTCGACCAACTCGACGACCGTGCAGGCAAGCAGCGATCAGTCGTCTTGCTCGACCTCGCGGCTGCGCATGCCGTCACCGACGCCGAGCACGGGATGGACTTCGCAGCGCAGGCGTTCGACCAGCTGAAACTTGAGCCTTACGGTACTGCCTACGGGAGGATTCCTGCGGTGCGGCGTGCGCTGGAAGGCACCCCGCAGGCGCGGTTGCTGGAGGAACGGATACGGGCCTTGCCCGCTGCCGTTTGTTAGCTGCCGGGGTTATCGCCCCGGATCAGGCGCGGCAGGTCGGCGAGGCCAATCAGGCGGAACAGGCACCGGCTGCTCACGGTGTGGTCGTCACGGATGAAGCCCCACGGCCCCCGACGGATCAACGCAGTGCTCATGCCAGCGTCCTGTGCTGGCCGGATGTCGTTGTCCAACCGGTCCCCGACGTAGAGGACTGACTCCGCTGGGCAGCCAGCCTCTTCGATCATCCGCGCGAAGAACGAGGGCGAGGGTTTCTCCACCCCCCAGCCGTCGGAAGTGCCGATGACGTCCACTGGCAGGTCGAGCGACTTCAAGATCTCTTCTGCCCGAGCGGTCTGGTTACCGGCCAACCCGACTCGCAGTCCCATCTGTGCAAGCTCACCCAAGCACGGCCGCGCGTCGGGATAGAGATCCTCCTCGGTGAAGGTTTCGGGTTGGCYGGCCGCCCCACGGCGCTCTCGCTCGGCCGCCAAGTCAAAGCCCGGACGGAAGTACTGGAATGTCTCCCGGTAGTCACCGCCCCGGGCGATCACTGCGCCGAAGACCGCGGAGAACGTGTGTCGCGGCACGTCCAACCAGTCGGCCCACGTGCCGTACTCCCTGGTTTCGTCGACGATCGTCTCCCCGACGTCGAAGAACACCGCCTCGATATGTGGCACACCGCCTCCTGACCATCCGGTGGGGTTATCCATCATCAGGCTACGAGACCGAGCTAAGGTCCCCTGTTGACTAGGAGCATGTCGCCGCGCTGCTGGGATAGTGTCCTTACGTGGTTGCCACCGCTCAGGACGATGAGCGACTGCGCGCGGCAGTATTCGGCTGGCTCGATGACCGTGTGGCCGAAACCGGCAATCTGTTGTCCCGCCGTGACCTACTTGATGCGGTGGTCGCAGATCGACCGATGGGACTGATCGACGCTGGCCGCGGAATCCGCAACCCAGCAGGGCTCCTCGCGAGCCTATCTGTAGTGAGCGTGCCGGACAGCCCGTACGAAGACGTGGACGATGGTTCGGGATTGGTGAGATACGCGTTCCGCACCGGGGACCCCGCCGCGGGTGACAACCGAAAGCTCGTCGAAGCGGTCCGCCTCGGCGTGCCGCTGGTGTACTTCCTGCGGGTTCAACCCGGTGTTTACTCGGCCCTCTACCCCGTGTATGCCGTCGAGGTCGACCGCAACGGCGCTGGCGTACTGCTCGACCTGACCGGAGCGGGCGATGGAGTGGAGCCTCTCGGCGTGCCTGCATCCGAGCAGCGTCGGTATGCGGCGTCCATTGCGCGTCGCCGACTTCATCAGGTGATGTTTCGCAGCCGCGTACTGCTCGCCTACCGGAGCCGTTGTGCGGTCTGTCGACTGCAAGAGCCCGTACTACTGGAGGCCTCGCACATCGTGGGCGACGCCGAGGGTGGAGAGCCGATCGTGCCGAACGGCCTCGCCTTGTGCACGATCCACCACCGTGCGTTCGATCGACACCTACTGGGGGTGAGTCCGCAGTTCGAAGTACGGATTCACCCTCGCCTCCTCGAACGAACCGACGGACCGATGCTTCTGCATGGGTTGCAGGCCATGCATAGGACGGCCCTGCAGCTACCTGCCAAGCGTGCGGATCGACCAGACCGTGACCTGCTTACCTCTCGGTTCGAGCGTTTTCGCCTTGCCGGGTGAATCGCGTGGTGTTGCGTGTGCGCCAAGCAGACAGCCAGCGCTCGTCGTGCCCGCTCTCGTCAGTCGAGGCGGGTGACGGTGAGGGTGACCGAGCCTCTGTTGTTGTCGTAGAAGCTCCAGGCGTCGTTGGCGAAGGCGTAGAAGTAGCCGGGCCGCTGCACCTGCTGCTGGCACGCCTGCCCGATCACGAACGGTCGGTACGGCTGTTGCGCGCCGTTGTCGTCGACATCGTTGGCGGCCACGACCCCGATCAGTGCCATCCATGGCGCCTCGTGGACTCGCGGCGAGCCGAAGAACGCCGCCGCCTCATTGCCGCTTACCTGGCGGAAGCGCTCCTGCATCCACCCGGCGACTGATCCCATCAACTGGAACACCTCGGACGGGTGGAATCGGCCGTCCCGTGTGCCACCCGGGCCGACCGGGACACCGCGGTCGAGCCACTCCCCGTCGGCCTGGAATGAGTACCGTCGGGTGTCCAGGTAAAGCCCCGTCGCGTTCCACGTCTGGCCGGCGTACACCACGTAGCTGGCCGACTCGCCGATCTTCAGCACGCGGCTGGGGCGGTACTCACCAATCGTGATCGGCGCGTTGTGCTGCCGGTCGAAGACCGAGGTGTGCACGACGTCGGTGCAGCGCTGCTTGTCGATCGGCGGGACCGCCCGGGGCGTCGGGCCGAGGTGCAGATAGACGCCGGTGCAGGAGTTGTGCAGCACGTCGCCGGGGTCGGGGTGGACCTGCTCGAGCATCCCCTCGCGGAAGTTCAGACCGGTGCACGCCCTCGCCTGGTCGATCATCCACCGCAACGCGCCGTCGGACAGCCCTGTCTGCAGATGACCGCCCCCCACGTCGCAATGGTCGCCGGGGAACCACACCTGCTGCATGCTGCGCTCGCCACCGGGCTGCTCCCCTGTCGAAGAGCTTGAGCACGCCGAGGCTGTCCGGGATGCCCAGCGAGCCGACCGTGTCCCAGACCCCGAGGAAGCGGATCGCCACCGGCGGGTAGGGCGCGGGTCCCGCGGACCGCTCCCGAACGGGGCGGTACACCTCGTCGTACAAGCGGTCGATCTCGGCCCAATGGTCCTCGGGTAGCGGAGCGGTCGGGCCGTGGGCCAGCCCGCACGCCGAGAGCATCCCGGTCAGGCTACGCACGGTGTAGGCGCCCCGGCTGAACCCGAACAGGCAGATCGCGTCATCGGGCTGGTAAGTCCTCGCCAACCAGGAGTACGCGCTCTTGATGTTGGCGGCCTGGCCGTCACCCAGCCCGCCGCCGCGCAGCCGATCGACCAGGCCGGGCCCGGTGCCGACACCCGGGTGGTAGTAGCGCCGCTGATTCTTGTCTTCACCCAGGGCGTGGTGCAGGCGCACGACGTTGGTCGGCGTCGGCGCGCCGCCTTGTTCCTGCTCGGGCGTGTTCCAGGTCCCGTCGCAGCACACCACCAGGTGGCGCATGGTAGTCCTCCGCTAGCGGCGGGGGGGAGATGGCGCGGATGCCTCCCACGCGCGAGCGTATCGACGCCCGCCCGGGTGCGCCACATCTCGGCTGCGGTAGACGACATACGGCCGGACCAGGTAGCCCAGGGGTGCGCTGAACACATGCACCAGGCGGGTGTAGGGCCAGCCGGCCAGCAGGACCAGCACGACCAGGGCGTGGATCTGGAAGCTGAGCGGGATTCCGACCATCAGCTCTGGCTGCGGCGACAAGGTGAACAGGCTGCGGAACCACGGCGATACCGTCGCCCGGTAGTCGTAGCCGCCACCGATCAGGTTGCTGCCGATGGTGTTCAGCATCCCGGTCAGGATCGCGGTGCTCAGCATCAGGTACATGACCTTGTCGATGCCCGTGGTCGCCTTGCGCACCGCAGTCACAGTGAACCGCCGATACAGCAGGATCGCGAGCCCCGCGACCGTGGCCAGGCCGGACAGCGTGCCGAAGGACACCGACATAACGTGATACGAGAACTCCGACACCCCGAGCGCGGCGGTCCAGCTCGCCGGGATACCGATGCCCATTACGTGGCCGCCGAGTACCGCCAGCAGCCCGAAGTGGAACAACGGGCTACCCAGCCGGAGCAGGCGGCTGCCGTAGATCTGGGAGGACCGGGTGGTCCAACCGAACTGATCGTGGCGGTAACGCCAGATGTGGCCGACCACGAACGAGGTGAATGCCACGTAGGGCACGGTCAGCCACAGCAGGGTGGTCACCGGCGTCCGCCCATCTGATCTTGCAGCGCCGGGTCCATCGCAAAGGGCTCCAGGCCCACCTCTTCCTCCGGTGGCCCCTGGGCGGCCAACTCGGCGACCCGGCGCCGGTCGGCGGTGTTGAGCTCCGGCAGGGTGGCGCACAGCCCGTCGAGGACCGTCCGGTAGGGCGACTCGCCGTCATGCAACGACAGCCTCAGCAGCTCCACGACCGGCCGGTACTCCATCAGCAGCCGCCGACCGGCCACCGGGTCGACGGTCGCAGCGAACTCCAACACCACCGTCAGGTGATCCGGCAACTCGTGCTCGCCCAGCTCGACACCCGCCGCGCGGTAGGCGTGCTTGAACCGCAGCAGCGCCATACCGCGTTTGCGGGTGTCACCGAAGGCGTAGTAGCTCAGGTGCAGGCAATTGCGCCGGCGCAGATCGAAAGTCTCCACGTAGCACGCGGCCAGCTCGATCGGCGGTGTCCGGCGGCAGTGGTCCACGAACGACGCCAGGGCGGGCCCGGCCGGCGCCGGCAGCGATCCGACCACCACGCGCAGCTCGTCGAGCAGGTCCAACGTCTGCTGCGTCGGATAGTCCAGCAACAGCGCGACGATCCGCCACACCACGCGCTGCTGCATCTCCTCGTCCAGGAGCCTCTTGTCGGGACGCTGCTCGTCGGGGATGGGGGGGTCGCCGCGAAGTCGACCCTCGCCAGTGCCCGTCCCGGCTTTCCGGCGGCCCAGCCACGTCGGGCTCATCGGGTCGGCTCCGCCGCGGGCGTTGGCTCGGTTACTGCACCGTTGGTGTGCGGTGTCGTGGGAAACAGGCCATTGGTGGCCTTGCCATCCCAGTTGAGCAGGTTGATCCGGCGCCCCTTGTCCGCCGGCGCCGCGGCGCCGTTGCCGTCGGCCGGCTGCTGGGTCAGGTGGAACTTGTCGTCCATGACGTCGAAGGCGGTCATCCCCGGGCCGCCGTCGGAGTCCAGGCTGCACCCGGTGGCAATGGCGTCCAGCCGGTGGGCGTCGGAGCCGGCCGCGCTGGGAATGACGTAGCGGTGCTCGTACTTGGCGATGGCCAGCAGCCGGTACATCGCCTCGATCTCGTCGGTGGTCAGCCGCACCGACTCGGCGATCTCCGGGTCGATCGGCTCCCCGAGGTTGACCCGGCGCATGTGCGCGCGCATCGCGGCCAGCCGCTGCAACGAGGCGCGGACCGGCCCTACGTCGCCTGCGGTGAACAGCTCGGCCAGGTACTCCACCGGGATGCGCAGCGCGTCGATCGCGCCGAACAGGTTGCCGGCGTCCTCGCCGTCATGCCCGGTGCCGGCCAGCGCGTCCACCATGGGGGACAGCGGCGGGATGTACCAGACCATCGGCATGGTGCGGTACTCTGGGTGCAGCGGCAGCGCCACCTGGTAGTCCACGATCAGCTTGTAGATCGGGGACGCCTGCGCGGCGTCGATCCATTCCTGGGAGATCCCGGCGCGCTCGGCCTCGGCTACCACGCGCGGGTCGTGCGGGTTGAGGAATACCCCCAGTTGCGCTGGGTAGAGGTCCTTGTCGTCGCGCACCGACGCCGCGGCCAGCACCGCGTCGGCGTCGTAGAACACCACTCCGATGTAGCGCAGGCGCCCGACGCAGGTCTCCGCGCAGACCGTGGGAATACCGACCTCCACCCGCGGGTAGCAGAACGTGCACTTCTCGGCTTTGCCGGTCTTGTGGTTGAAGTAGATCTTCTTGTACGGGCACCCGGTGACGCATTGCCGCCATCCGCGGCACTTGTCTTGATCCACCAGCACGATGCCGTCCTCGCTGCGCTTGTAGATCGCGCCGGACGGGCAGGACGCCGCACATGACGGGTTGAGGCAGTGCTCGCAGATCCGCGGCAGGTAGAACATGAACGTCTGCTGGAACTCCAGTTTCACCTTGTCGGACACCTTGGCCAGCAGCGGATCACGGCCGATCTGCTCGGGGCCGCCGCCCAGGTCGTCGTCCCAGTTGGCGCCCCAGGTGATCGCGGTGTCCTCACCGGTGATCAGCGATATGGGTCGGGCCACCGGGGTGGTGTCCATCTGCGGTGCGGACAGCAGGTTGTCGTAGTCGTAGGTCCATGGCTCGTAGTAGTCGGCCACCGTGGGCAGGTCGGGGTTGGCGAAGATGTTCAGCAGCCGCTTGAACCGCGAGCCCGTACGCAACGTCAGCCGGCCGCGTTTGGTCAGCGTCCAGCCACCCTTCCACTTCTCCTGGTCCTGGTATTGCCGCGGATACCCCTGCCCGGGCCTGGTCTCCACGTTGTTGAACCAGGCGTACTCGACGCCGCTGCGGTTGGTCCACGCCTGCTTGCAGGTGACGCTGCAGGTGTGGCAGCCGATGCATTTGTCCAGGTTCATCACCATGGCCAGCTGCGCCATGAGTTTCATCGGCTCACTCCGCAAGCTTCGTTCGGCGTCATCAGTAGGTCACTTCCTGGCTGCGACGGCGGATGGTGGTGACCTCGTCACGCTGGTTGCCGGTGGGGCCGTGGTAGTTCATCGCGAACGACTGCTGGGCGTAGCCACCGATCAGGTGCGTCGGCTTGATCATCAGGCGGGTAAGCGCGTTGTGGATGCCGCCGCGCTTGCCGGTCTTCTCGGTGCGTGGCACGCCCACGGTGCGTTCCTGGGCGTGGTACATGAACACCGTGCCCTCGGGCATCCGATGACTGACGATCGCCCGGGCGACCACCACGCCGTTGCGGTTGATCGCCTCGATCCACTCGTTGTCCTTGACACCGATCTTGGCGGCGTCCACATCGGACATCCAGATGGCCTGGCCGCCGCGGGACAGCGTGAGCATGTGCAGATTGTCCTGGTAGGTGGAGTGGATCGACCACTTCGAGTGCGGGGTGAGATACCGGACTGTGATCGACCGTTGCCCGTCGACACCATCGGTCGCGCCTACTTGCGGCTCGCCACAGTGTCCGATGTTCGGCTCGCCGAAGAGGGCAGTCATGTCCAACGGCGGCCGGAATATCGGTAGCTGCTCGCCGAGTTCTGACATCCAATCGTGGTCGAGGTAGAAGTGCTGCCGGCCGGTCAAAGTGTGCCACGGCTTGAGCCGCTCGGTGTTGATGGTGAACGGGGAGTAGCGCCGACCACCGGTCTCGCTGCCCGACCACTCCGGCGACGTGATCACCGGCACCGGCCGGGACTGGGTGTCTGCGAAGGTGACTCGCTTGCCCTCGTTCTCCGCGGCGAGGTCGGCGAGCTTGGTGCCGGTGCGCCGCTCCAGGGCGCGGAAGCCTTCGGTGGCCAGCCGCCCGTTCGTGGTGCCCGACAGCGCCAGGACAGCCTCGCAGGCGTGGGTGTCCTTGGCCAGCGAGGGCCGCCCGGCGGCGCTTCCCGAGAGGATCGCGCCGTTGACCGCCCGGAGGTAGTCGACCTCGGCGTCCGGGTGGGTGGTGACCCCTTTGGTGGTCAGGCCGACCCGTTCGACCAGCGGGCCGAGCGCGGCCATCTTGTCCGCGATCGCCGGGTAGTCGCGTTCCACCACGACGATCCGCGGCATGGTCTTGCCGGGTATCGGTTCGCACTCGCCGGCTTTCCAGTCCAGCACCCGGCCGCCGGGCTGCGCGGTGGCGTCGGAGGTGTCGTGCTGCAGGGGCACCGCCACAATGTCGCGGCGCACGCCGAGGTGCTTCTCGGCCAGCCAGGAGAAGCCCCGGGCGAGCCGGTGGAACGCCTCGAAGTCGGTTTTGGTCTCCCACTGCGGGGAGATCGCCGGGGAGAAGGCGTGCACGAAGGGGTGCATGTCAGTGCTGGATAAGTCGTGCTTCTCATACCAGGTGGCAGCGGGCAACACGATGTCGGAGAACAGCGTGGTGCTGGTCATCCGGAAGTCCAGCGACATCAGCAGGTCGAGCTTGCCGGCTGGGGCCTCGTCTCGCCAGGTGACCTCGACCGGGCGCACCCCGTCACGGTCGGAGGCGCGCAGAGCGGAGTCGGTGCCCAGCAGGTGGCGCAGGAAGTACTCGTTGCCCTTGGCTGAGGAGCCGAGCAGGTTGGCCCGCCACACCGTCAGGCATCGCGGGAAGTTCTCCGGAGCGTCCGGGTCCTCGCAGGCGAACCGCAGGTGCCCGGTTGACAGCCCGTCGACGACATGCTCGGCGGCGTCCTTGCCCAGGCGCTGCGCCTCGTCGGCCAGATCCAGCGGGTTGCGGTTGAACGTCGGGTAGCTGGGCATCCAACCCAGCCGGGTGGCCAGCGCGATGTTGTCCGCCGCGGTGCGCCCCGCGAAGCGTCCCTTCGCCAGCGGTGAGGCCATCACGTCAGAAGTGAACGGGTCGTAACGCCACTGGTCGGTGGCCAGGTACCAGTAGATGGTGCCCTGCATCTGCCGTGGCGGGCGCTGCCAGTCCAGGCCGAAGGCCAGCGTCGACCAGCCGGTGATCGGTCGGCACTTCTCCTGACCGACGTAGTGCGCCCAGCCACCGCCGTTGACGCCCTGGCAGCCGGTGAGCATCACCAGCGCCAGGAATGATCGGTAGGTCTGGTCGGAGTGAAACCAGTGGTTGGTGCCCGCACCCATCAGGATCATCGACCGGCCGCCGGAGCGCTCGGCGTTGTCGGCGAACTCCCGGCCGATGCGCTGCGCCGCGGCCGCCGGCACTCCGGTGATCGGCTCTTGCCAGGCCGGCGTGTACGGTTGCTCGGCGTCGTCGTAGCCGGTGGGCCAGCTACCCGGCAGGCCAGGCCGGTGCACCCCGTACTGGGCCAGCAGCAGATCGAACACCGTGGTGACCAGCTTGCCGGCGACGGTCCGGGTCGGCACTCCGCGGCGCAGCACCCCGGGTTCGGCGGTGTCGAAGCGGGGGAAGTCAACTGCGACTGGGTGCTCGCTGCCGTATGCGGTCAGCAGCGGGTCCACGTTGTGCAGGTCGAGGTTCCAGCTGCCTTCCCCGGAGCGGGTGAACCGGTGACCCAGCGAACCGTTCGGGACTACCGGTTGACCAGTAGCCGCGTCCAGCAGCACGGTTTTGGATTCGGCGCCCTCGCCGGTGTCGCCCAGATCAGTTGCGGTGAGGAACTTGCCGGGAACGAACGCGTCGCCTCGTTTGTCAAGGGTAACCAGGAATGGTAAGTCGGTGAAGCGCTTGACGTAGTCGGTGAAACGGGGCGTCTGGCGATCGACGAAGAATTCTTTCAGGATCACATGACCCATCGACATCGCCAGCGCAGCGTCGGTCCCTGGCCGCGCCGGCAACCACTCGTCGGCGAACTTCGTATGGTCGCCGTAGTCCGGCGAGACGACCACCACCTTCTGGCCCCGATAACGAGCCTCGGTCATGTAATGCGCGTCCGGGGTGCGGGTGACCGGGACGTTCGATCCCCACATGATCAGGTAGCCGGCGTCGAACCAGTCGGCGGACTCGGGCACGTCGGTCTGGTCGCCGAATACCTGCGGGGAAGCCACCGGAAGGTCGGCGTACCAGTCGTAGAACGACAGCATCGCGCCGCCGATCAGCGAGATGAATCGGGCGCCGGCGGCGTGACTGACCATCGACATCGCCGGGATCGGTGAGAACCCGGCGACTCGGTCGGGTCCGTAGCGTTTGATCGTGTGCACGTGCGCGGCCGCGGCGATCTCGGTGGCCTCCCACCACTCGGCGCGAACGAAGCCACCCATGCCGCGAGCCGCCTTGTACCGGCGGGCCTTCTCCGGGTCGTCGACCACATCGGCCCAGGCCAGCACCGGGTCCTTGAGCCGCTGCTTCGCCTCCCGATAGAGCTCCAGCAGGGTGCCGCGGACATAGGGGTAACGCACCCTGGCGGGCGAATAGGTGTACCAGGAGAACGACGCACCCCGTGGGCAACCGCGGGGTTCATACTCGGGCTTGTCCGGACCGATCGACGGGTAGTCGGTCTGCTGTGCTTCCCAGGTGATGATCCCGTCCTTGACGTAGATCTTCCACGAGCAGGAACCGGTGCAATTCACCCCGTGGGTCGAGCGAACTACTTTGTCGTAGGCCCAACGGTCCCGGTAGAAAACGTCAGCCGACCGGCCCCCGATCTGGTGTACTGTGCGCAGATCCTCCGAAGCCTCCCCGCGCTGGAAATGCCTGCCGATGCGCAGCAGCGAATCGGTGAAATCGGTGTCCATTCCAACACTCGAGGCTCCATCGCGGGTATCGGGCACGGACGCCACCTCTTCTGAGGGTAATCATTCAGGGGGCCTAGCCCACTTACCCTAGACGGTGGTTTCTTGGCCTTCAACAAGGAGCGCCATTACTCACGTCACCACCGAGATGGCGGTGCGGAGTACGTAACACGCCGTTCACATTCGATATCCGCTGACCAGGGCGAGATCACGCCAGTGAGCAGCGGCAACGAGCCTGCGCGTTAGATCGATCATGCGCACTCGATGACGCGTCAAGGGATGTAGGTAACGGCTGCGCGTCAGTGATTTACAAGCCGTAACACGTCAGTTACGTGACGCCGGTGATCTAGGTCACCGCAAAAAAAACCTGGCGAAACGTTGGTAGGCCTATCTTTCTCGGCGCCCGAGACGCTTTGATCGTGGTTAGTGTGCACTCAGCGACAATCTCTGTCGTCATATGCACACAAACCACGATCATGGGTCGCGCGGCCGTGAGGGCGCATGCGGACACGGCCGCCCTCGGCCAGCACGCCTTCGGTGCGCAGCCGGGCCAGTTGTTCGGTGGCGAGGTGCGGCGCCGGTGAGCCATCGGCGCGAAGAACCCGGTGCCACGGCAGGTCGTCGCCGTCCTCGGCCAGGATTCGCCCCACCAGCCGAGCCCTACCGGGTAGCCCGGCGCGGGCCGCGACTTCGCCGTAGGCGAGCACCGAACCTGCCGGGATGGCAGCTATCACACCACGCACGCGCTCGAAATCGTCGGCTTGCATCGCTCGCCATCCTCCCGCGCCCCGGTCTGTCGGGCCGTCGTGGTTGCATGCGCAGCGTGCCCATCCTGGTCCGCTCCGTAACCGTGGTACCCCGTGCCGTCGCCTGGGGTTCCGACGCCCGCCAAGTGCTGGAACACCCTGGAGGTCCGCTGCGGGTGTTGGGTGGTCCAGGTACTGGCAAGACCACGCTCGTGGCGCACACCGTTGCCGACCGGGTGCTCCGCGGGGTGGACCCCGAGCGGGTGCTGGTTCTCACCTCCAGCCGCGGGGCTGCCGCCGACCTGCGCGACCGCATCGTGGAGCGGCTCGTGGCCCACGGGGTGACGCCGACCGTGCGGGAACTGCTGGTGCGCACCGTGCACTCCTACGCCTTCGGCGTGCTGCGCCTGCAGGCGCAGCTGCAGGATCTGCCGCCACCCCGGTTGCTGTCCGGTCCCGATCAGGACGTGGTGATCCGGGAGTTGCTCGCGGGCCAGCGCGCTGACGGAGGCCGCGGCTGGCCGCCGCGGCTGAGACCGGCGCTGGGCCTGCCGGCCTTCGCCGCTGAACTGCGGGATCTGCTGATGCGCGCAGCGGAACGCGGGTTCGCGCCGGAGGATCTCATCGCGCTGGGCCGCACAAAGGGGCGCGAGGAGTGGGTCGCCGCCGGGCGCTTCTTCCGCACCTACGAGCAGGTGATGCTGCTGCGCGGGTCGGTAGGCACCGCTGCCCCGCAAGCCACCGCGCCCGCGCTGGACGCCGCCGAACTGGTGTCCGCGGCGCTGCTGGTGCTCGACACCGACGCCGAGGTGATGCGCCGGGAATCCGATCGGGTGCGCCACCTGATAGTCGACGACGCCCAGCACCTAGACCCGTTGCAGGCCGCCCTGGTGACCCGCCTAGGCGCGGGCGCCCACGAGCTGCTGCTGTTCGGCGACCCTGACCAGACGGTCTTCTCTTTCCGAGGTGCGGACCCCGGCTTGCTCACTACCGGCGGTCGCCCAGCCATCCGGCTGTGCATCGATCACCGGATGGCTCCGGCGGTGCGGGCCGCGGTATCCCGGCTCGCTAGCCGGTTGCCGGGCCCACGTGGTGCCCTGCACGGTCCGGTAGGGCAGCAGCCCGGCGGGGAGGTCGCGGTTCGCGTCTTCGGCTCCGCCGCGACCGAGGCGTCGTGGGTGGCCAATCAGCTCCGCCGCGCCCATCTGCTCGACGATGTGGCCTGGTCGGACATGGCGGTACTGGTGCGTTCCACCGCCCGGGCGCTGCCGGTGCTGCGCCGGGCGTTGCTCGCGGCGGGTGTGCCGGTGGCGGCGCCGCGCGAGGAGCTGCCGGTGGCCCGTCAAGGCGCGGTGCTGCCGATGCTGGCGGTATTGCGCTGCGCGGCACAACCCGCCGCCCTTGACGAGGAAACCGCGGCTGCGCTGCTGACCTCCCCACTGGGTGGAGCCGACCCGCTGGCATTGCGCCGGCTGCGCCGGGAGCTGCGCCGCCGCGAGCTCCGCGCAGGGGATGCGCGGGCCAGCGGCGCGCTGCTGGTCGACCTGCTGCGCACGGACCGCGAGCCAGACATGCGTGGGTTGGACGGGCTCGACGAGCGCACCGCGGTGCCGGCTAGAAGGCTGGCAGGCCTGCTCACCGCCACCGCTCGTGCGGCCCGGCGAGGGGACAGCGCTGAGGAAGTGCTGTGGCAGATGTGGCAGGCCAGTGGGCTCGCGCAGCGTTGGGCTGTCATCGCGGCGCGCGGCGGCACGGCGGGTGCGCAGGCCGACCGGGATCTTGACGCGGTGGTCGCGCTGTTCGACGCCGCCGCCCGTTACGCCGACCGGCTACCCGGCGCCGATGGCGGTCCGGCCGGCGTGCTCGGCTTCTGCGACTACCTCACTGATCAGCAGATACCCGGCGACTCACTAGCTGCGCGTTCACCACAGGGCGAATCGGTCACCGTGGCGACCGCGCATGCCGCAGCCGGTCGGGAATGGTCACTCGTCGCGGTCCCCGGGGTGCAGGAGGGCAGCTGGCCGGACCTGCGGCTGCGCGGTTCCCTGCTCGGTGTGGAACATCTAGTCGACACCACCGCGGGCATCGAATCCACCACGGTCTCGCGTACCGCGCCGCTGCTGGCCGAGGAACGGCGCCTGCTGCTGGTGGCCGCGAGCCGCGCCCGGCACCGGTTACTGGTCACCGCGGTGCGCGGGGAAGACGAACAACCGTCTCGGTTTCTCGACGAGCTCGAGGGCACCGACGCATCGACGCACGAGCGACCGGTGCAGCCTCGGCAACGGGGGCTGATCCTTGCCGAGCTCGTCGCGGAGCTGCGCCGAGTGTGCTGTGATCCCGCCGAGGACAGCGTGCGGCGGGGCAGCGCCGCGGCCGGTTTGGCACAGCTCGCGCACGCCGGGGTACCCGGCTCGCACCCCGATGCCTGGTACGGGTTGGGGGCGCCGTCAAGTGACGCTTCGCTGCGGGTACCGGGTGAGCCGGTCCGGGTGTCACCGTCGCTGGTGGAACTCGTGTCGAACTGCCCACTTCGCTGGTTACTCACCCGTCACGGCGGCGAGGACGTCCGGGCGCTGCCCGCGGTCACCGGGTCGCTGGTGCACAGGTTGGTCCAGGCGGCGGCGGCCGGCGCCAGCGATCAGCAGCTGGAACTGGCGCTGGCTCAGGCCTGGGCCGGCGTCGATGCGGGTGCCCCGTGGTACTCCCGTGCAGAACAGCAGCGGGTTCGCCAGATGGTCGCTCTCTTTCGCAGCTGGTGGAGTGCCAGCCGCGGTGAGCTCACCGAAGTCGGTTGCGAGCAGGCGTTCGAAGTACAGCTTCCTCCCACTGACACTGCCGACGATCCCGTTGTGCAGCTTCACGGCAGGGTGGACCGGCTGGAGCGGGACCGTCACGGCCGTCCAGTGATCGTCGACGTGAAAACCAGCAAGGTCCCGGTCAGCAAAGAGGCCGCGCAGGGCCACTCGCAGCTGGCTGTCTACCAGCTGGCCGCTGCGTATGGTGGCTTCGCGGAACATGGCCTGCCCACCGAACCTGGTGGGGCCTGCATCGTTGCGGTCTCCGCGCGAAACCCCGCATCGGTGCAGCGCGATCAGCTGCCGTTGGATCCGGCGGCGTTGGCGCGCTGGCACGACGTCGTGCGCGAGGCTGCTCGGCGCACCGCGGGGCCGGAGTTCGTCGCCATCGACAGCGGCGACTGCGCGCGGTGCCCCTCGAAGATCGCCTGCCCGCTGCACGACTCCGGCCGGCAGGTCACGCAATGACGACGGTGCACGCCAGCTGCATCGAGCCCGCTGAGCTCGCTGCGGAACTCGGTATCGTGCCCCCTACTGTGGAGCAGGCCGCCGTCATCGCCGCCGATCCGGAGGGCCCCACGCTCGTGGTCGCCGGTGCCGGATCGGGTAAGACCGAGACGATGGCCGCCCGGGTGGTCTGGTTGGTCGCCAACGGTTTCGTCACCCCCGACGCCGTGCTCGGCCTGACGTTCACCCGCAAGGCGGCCCAGCAGCTCGCCGAGCGGGTCCGGGCCCGGCTGCGCCGGCTCGCCGGCTCGCCGGTACTGGATCGACTCGACGCCACCGGGCAGCGCAGGGCCGCGGTGCTGGCCGGTGAGACCACCGTGCTGACCTACCACGCCTACGCCGGCCGCCTGGTAGCTGAGCACGCGCTACGGCTACCTACCGACCCGGGGGCCCGGCTACTCACTGAGACTGGCGCATGGCAGCTCGCGCACCGGGTCACCGCCGGTTGGGAACCGGATCTGGAGCTCGACGGGAAGGTGCCGCATACGGTCACCGGTTGGGTGCTCGGGCTGGCTGGGCAGCTTGCCGAGCACTTGTGCGAGCCGGAGCAGCTGCGGGAATCCACCGAGGCGATGATCACGGCATTGGTTACGGCCTCGCCGACCCCCCGCCAGCGGAGCTCGCTACGCGCAGATCTCAAGCCGATGGTGCAGGGCCAGCGCTCCCGGCTGGCGATACTGCCGCTGGTGGAGCGCTACACCGAACTCAAGCGGCGCGAGGCCGTGCTCGACTTCGGTGATCAGATGGGCATCGCGGCCAAGCTGGCGCGTGACCATCCGGAGGTCGGCGCGACCGAGCGGGGTCGTTTCGGCGCCGTGCTGCTCGACGAATACCAGGACACCGGGCATGCCCAGCGGGTGCTGCTGCGGTCGTTGTTCGGCAGCATCGCTACACCCGAGCGCCCGATTCCGGTCACCGCGGTCGGCGACCCGTGCCAGTCGATCTACGGTTGGCGCGGTGCCTCAGCGGCCAACCTGCCACGGTTCACCACCGACTTCCGCCACGGCGACGGGACCCCCGCCGTCACCCGCGGGCTACTCACCAGCTTCCGCAACCCCCCAGAGGTACTCGCGGTGGCTAACGCGGTCTCCGGCGAGCTTCGCGGCGGGCCGGTGCGCGTCGGCGAGTTGCGCAGCCGGCACGGCGCCGAACCCGGCGAGGTCCGCTGCGCGCTGCTGCCCGACGTCCGTGCCGAGGTGAGCTGGGTTGCCGGCGCCATCGCCGACCGCTGGCACTCGGCGGTGGCGGACCAGGACGTTCCGCTGACCGCAGCGGTGTTGGTGCGGCGCCGGGCGGACATGGCGGCGCTGGCCGCCGCGTTACGCGCCCGCGATGTCCCCGTCGAGGTGGTGGGCCTGGGCGGGTTGTTGGATGCGCCAGAGGTCCGCGACCTGGTGAGCGTGCTGCGGCTGCTCGTCGATCCGCTGGCCGGCACCGCCGCGGCGCGGCTGCTGACCGGTGCGAGGTGGCGGCTCGGTGCGGCGGATCTGGCTGCGCTGTGGCGTCGTGCCCGGGAGCTGGCGATGGATCACCGGACACCATCGGGCGCCGACGCTGGGGGTGTGGGCAGCGCGCTGGACGACGTGCTGGCTGCGTTGCCCGGCGAGCTACCTGGGGAGCCCGTCGACCAGGCAGGGCTGGTCGACGCGCTGGATTCGCCCGGCGATCCGGCCCGGTACTCCGAGCTGGGCTACCAGCGGCTGCATACCCTGGCTACCGAGCTGCGGGCGCTGCGGCGCCGCGTCACCCAGCCGTTGACCGATCTGGTCGCCGACGCCGAACGGACCCTCCTCCTCGACGTCGAGTCGCTGGCCCGCCCCGGCCCCGCCGGCCGGGCCCAACTGGATACCTTCGCTGGCGTGGTCGCGGATTTCGCCGCGGCCAGCCCGCTGGCCGGCTTGCCCGCCCTGCTGGACTACCTGGCTACGGCCGAGGAAGCCGAAAACGGTCTCGAGTCAGGCGAGGTCGAGGTCGCCCACGACCGCGTGCAGATCCTCACCGTGCACGCGGCCAAAGGTCTGGAATGGCAGCTGGTGGCGGTCCCGCACCTGGTGGCTGGGGTGTTCCCGGCAGCCAAGAAGAGCTCGTCGTGGCTGCGGACGGTCACCGAGCTGCCGGTAACGCTGCGTGGTGACCGGGCCGACCTGCCCGACCTCAAGCTGGCCGCCGGAGCTGACCAGAAGGAGGTCGCCGTGGCCGTCGCGGACCACGAAGCGGCCTTCGACACTCGCAGGCTGACTGAGGAACGCCGGCTGATGTACGTCGCGCTTACCCGTGCGGAGCACACCCTGCTGGTGAGCGGCCACCGTTGGGGTGAGGGCGGCAGCACACCCCGGTCACCTTCGGATTTCCTGCTGGAGATTCGCGACGTCGAACACTGTGTGATCGATCAATGGGCCCCGGCCCCCGCCGAGGGAGAACCCAACCCGCTGGACACTGAACCGCGGCACATGCCCACGCCGGCCGACCCGCTGGGCTCGCGGCGCGACACCGTCGCCGAGGGCGCCAAGCTGGTGCGCGACGCGCTGGCGCTCGCGAGCTCCGATCGCCACTCTTTCAAGTGCAGCGCACCAGTGTGCAGCGCGGCGGGCTGGCAGCACGAGATCAACGTGTTGCTCGCGGAGCGGGCTGCCCGCCGTGCTGCACAACGGGTCGTACTGCCCGCGCACCTGTCGGTGAGCCAGCTCGTGGAGCTCGCCGAGGACCCATCGGCGCTGGCCGCGCGGCTGCGCAGGCCGCTGCCGTTCGCACCGAACCCGATGGCCCGCCGCGGTACCGCCTTTCACGCGTGGCTGGAACGCCGGTTCGGCTGCACCCGGCTGATCGATCACGATGAGTTGCCCGGCGCCGCCGATGAGGGTGCCGCCCCGAACGCCGAACTCGGATTGCTACAGACAGCGTTCCTCGCCAGCGAGTGGGCGGCGCGTAGCCCGCACGACGTCGAGGTTCCCTTCGAGACCGTGATCGACGGAGTGGGCGTGCGTGGCCGGATGGATGCGGTGTTCGCCGACGCCGACGGGGGCTGGACAGTGGTCGACTGGAAGACGGGCAAGGTGCCCGATGCGGTCACGTTGCGCGCGGTGAGCGTGCAGCTCGCCGCCTACCGGCTGGCCTGGTCGGCGCTGTCTGGCGCGCCGCTAGGGCGGGTGCGGGCGGCATTTCACTATGTCCGTGACGACCGAACATTGCAGCCCACCGACCTGCTCGACGCCGACGGATTGCGCGATCTGCTGCGCACGATCCCGGCCGGCTGACCGGGAGCTGGTCTGGGGTCGTAGCGCGGCGATGCGTTGGTAACGATGCCCGCGATCTCCGTAAAATGTTGCCACTGACTACGTGTTCGAAAAGAGACTTCGCTGCTAGGTAGTCGACCGAAGGATTTACGTGCAACTACCGATTGCCGCATGACGTTACTTCTCGGCAGGGTATGTGGTACTGAATCGGTAATTGTCGCCGATGAGGTGGTTTCCTGTGCCCGGGCTACCGGGACTTACCTTTCCTAGGAGGACTTGATGTCAGATGCTTTGAGCTTTGCGGAGATCGACGGTCAGCACGTGGAGCTGCTGCCGGCCCGCACCGTGCTGTCCTTGTTCCACGCCGGCGCCGGTTCCACCGGCGGCGACGCCGGCAACGGCGGAGCGGGTGGCACCAGTGGCACGGGCGGAGCTGGCAGTGGCAAGGCGGAGCTGACCGGCGGCTGGTTCTACACCGAGGGCGACGTGTACAACAACCTCACCGGCGGGGCCGGCGGCGCCAGCGGCGCTGCTGACGGTGGTCCCGCCACCGGTGGTGCTGGCGAGTCCGAGTCCTGAGCCGACAACATTGCTCCAGCGGATCAGCGTCATCGCTCGGCGTGAGCGTTCAGGGGAGGGGCGGGTCCGCACAGCTGCCCCTCCCTGTTTGCTGTGTCGGCAGTACGTACAGGCACCGGCGAAATATACGGCACAAATCGGTGCCGACTACGCATTCAAAAGGCAGTTCACTGCCTGCGGCCCGTTGCATAGGTAGTCCACTGGGACGAGTTACGTGTTACTACTGATTGCCCCGTGATCTCACTGCAGGCAAAGTATGTGTTGCCGAATCGGTAATGCCGCCGATGAAGCAATTATCGTCCCGGATCACTGGGACCACCTTTCCTAGGAGGATTTCATGTCTGATGCATTGAGCTTTGCCGAGATTGACGGTCAGCACGCGGAGCTGCTGCCGGCCCGCACCGTGATGTCGATGTTCAGCGCTGGCGGCTCCGGCGCTGGGCGTGGAGGCAACGCCGGCACCGGTGGCGCCGGCGGCGTCGGCCGGGGCGGCCTCGGTATCAACCTGTTGAACCTCAACCTGTTCGGCGACCAGACCAACAGTGCCGGTGACGGCGTCGGTGGCGCGGGCGGCACCGCTAATGGCGGTACCGGTGGATCCATCAGCGGCTGAGTTCAGCCGGGGCCACTAGCGATCAGCTGATCGCGCGGCGCGCCGTTTATGGGGAGGGGTGGCCAGATCGTGGCCATCCCTCCCGCTTGCGTGACGTCAAGATTGGACCGGTAAGGATTGAGTTTTGTGGAGATCGCCAGTCAGCATGTGAATTGTTGCCAGGTTCGGTGACCAGGCTAATCGTGCCGGTGAAAATTTCCGGGGGCTCGGGCGGCGGCGCCGACGGCGGTGCTGGGGGCTCCAGCCACAGCTGAGCCGAGGTGATGCCATCGGGTGGTCATCTGATCGGCGAGAGCCGGTGACGAGGGTGGGACCCGTTGGGGTAGGTACTCCCGGTTGGCGATGTTCCGTAGTCCGCGCGGCCGGCTACGTATTGGCAATAGTGGCCCGGTTCTACGTAGTGCTCTTAGTTGAGTTACGTGTGACTACTGATTGCCACGAACGTTACCGCGCGGCAGGGTATGAGTTACCAAATCGGTACTGCCACCGACCAGGTACTTATACCCGGCTCGCCGGGATCACCTTTCCTAGGAGGATTTAGATGTCTGACGCATTGAGCTTCGCTGAGATCGACGGTCAGCACGTGGAGCTGCTGCCAGCTCGTACCGTGATGTCGATGTTCTACGCTGGTGGCGGCGGCAATGACGGCGGCGGCCGTGGCGGCAACGGCGGCGGGGGCGGCCACGGCGGCACCGGCCGAGGTGGCCTCGGGCTCAACCTCATCAACCTCAACTTGTTCGGCGACCAGACCAACGACGCAGGCGACGGCTTCGGCGGCGCTGGCGGCAACGGCGATGGCGGTACTGGTGGTGCCGTGCGTAGCTGAATCGAGCCGGCGCTGCTCCCGCGATCACCTATTCGTGGCGGCGCCGTAGGCTGGAAGGGGCGGTCGAATCGCTCCCGCCCCTTCCAGCTCATCATGGGCCTTCTACCTGCGGAAATGTTGTTCTTCGGGCCGTGCCATAGGTACTTCGGCGCTCGACTTCCGTAGCTTCCCGGAGCGACTAGGTATCCTGTTAACCCGAATGGCCTAAGTAGAACACTCGTAAGACTTAAGTACCGCTACTGATTGCCACATCGATCTCACCGTGGGCAAGGTATGTAGCGCCGATCGGCACTGCCACCGATGCGGCGTTTGAAGTCCTGGGCCATCTGGAGACCACAGGACCCACCTTTCCTAGGAGGATCTATGTCTGACGCACTGAGCTTGACCGAACTCGTCGGGCAGCGCGTGGAGCTGCTGCCGTCTCGTACCGTGTTGTCGCTGTTCAGCGCCGGGGGCCCCGGACGTGGTGGCAACGGCGGTCTGGGTGCTCCCGGTGGGGTAGGCAGGGGTGGCCTCGGCGCCAACCTCATCAACGCCAACGTGTTCGGCGACCAGACCAACCTCGCCGGTAGTGGTGTCGGTGGCGAGGGTGGCGGCGCAACCGGCGGTGCCGGTGGAGCTGCTTACAGCTGATTGCCGCTGGTGCCATCGGTAGTCAGGCTATTTCGTGTGGGGGCGTGGGGGTGGCCAGGCCACGGCCGCCCCCTCCCCAACACGAGGTGAGCGCGTTTATTACGCAGTGGCACCGGCGAAACTAGGTAGCGACGAGCCGTGCCTGCGACGTTAGGCGTCGGTAGGCTGGGTGGTATTAAGTAATGCCACTCATGGAGTGTTTCGCCGGCGGCGGTCTTTGATTCGAGCAGGTTTCGATTCGGCCAGGTTCGATTCGGCGGAGGGATTCGATTCGGCGGAGTGGGACTTCGAGTCGGCGGAGTGGGACTTCGAGTCGGGGAGGGCGTCATCGATACTGAGCGTGTGGAGGTTGATTTCGGATCGGCTGTAGGCACCGTGCCGCGGTTGGCTGACGGGGTCGAGCTGATCGGGGAGTACCAGGGATCGGGTTTTCAAGAGCCTCGCTTCATAGTTCGACGGGCCGATGGGCAGGTCATTCAGCTGCCCCGGTTGCTGTACCTGCTCGCGGCCAGCATGGATGGTCAGCGTGACCAGGCGCAGGTCGCTGGTGTGCTCAGCGCCGAGTTCGGCAAGGTGGTGCAGGCTGAGCAGGTGGCTTTTCTGGTGGACAACCGGTTACGCCCGGCGGGGATCATCGCGGCTGACCCGGGTGCTGGAGGAGACCCGGACTCCGGATCCGCCGGCGCGGCGCCGAAGATGGCCGTGAAGTCCGATCCGTTGCTGGCGTTGAAGTTCCGGGTCGGGGTCGTCCCGGAGCGGACGGTGTGGCGCATCGCTGGGTTCTTCGGCCCGATGTTCTGGCCGCCGGTGATCCTCGCCACGTTGGCCAGCTTCATCGGCCTGGACGTGCTGATCATCGCCCAAGGCGGTCTGGGACGGATCGTGCCCAGCGCGATCGCGTTGATCTACCAGCCGGCGTTGACCCTGCTGGTGTTGGGTTTGATCTTGGCTTCAGCGGCGTTTCACGAGTGCGGGCATGTCACCGCCTGCCGCTACGGGGGCGCCCGGCCCGGGGTGATGGGGTTTGGTCTGTATCTGGTGTGGCCGGCGCTGTACAGCACGGTCACCGACTCCTACCGGCTGGGCAGGGCGGGGCGGCTACGGACCGACCTGGGAGGGGTGTATTTCAACGCGGTGTTCATCGCCGGGATGAGCGTGGCCTACCTGTATACCGGAGCACCGTGGCTGCTGGTGGCCATCGTGGCCCTGCATGTCGAGACCGCGACTCAGTTCCTGCCGATGATCCGCCTGGATGGCTACTACATCCTCAGTGACCTGATCGGGGTTCCCGATCTGTTCAGCCGGATGGGGCCGGTGCTGGCGAGCGTCATTCCCGGGCGGCCGACCCATCCGCGGGTGCAGGAACTCAAGCCGTGGGTCCGTCGAATGATCACCCTGTGGGTGCTCATCGTGGTGCCCTATCTGGGGTACTGGTTGATCGGATTCTTGATCGTGATCCCCAAGGTGCTGCCAGTGGTGTGGCACCGGCTGGTCTTTTTGATCCACGCAGTGGGAGAAGAGGCATCGGCCAGCCACGGGGCCGAGGTTGCGTTGGGTGTCGTGCAGATCGTCTTGCTGTTGCTACCGTGGGTGGGGTCCGCGCTGATGTTAGGAATGATGGCGCGGCGGCCGGTCCGGTGGCTACGACGGCGGATGATGCCAGCGGCGGTCCGCGCAGGGGGGGTGTAAGTGCTGGTGTCCCCGAACGGTGGCACAGAACGTGGCCGGGATCCTGGCACGGGATGGCCGACCGTACGGCTTGGCACGGCGGTGGCGATGCTGGCCGCGGTGGGGTCGCTGGCGGGCTGCCTCGGCACATCGGGCGGCGCGACCCCCGGCACGGGTGGCACCGGTACCAGTAATAGCGGTGGAAATGGTTACGGCGGCAATGGCGGTGACGCCAATGGCGGCGGTACCGGAGGTAACGGCGGCAACGGCTATGGCGGTTGGGGAGGCAATGGCTATGGCGGCAATGGCGGCAATGGCGTTGGCGGCCGTGATGGTGCAGACGGTGTCGATGGGGTAGGTGGTTCCGGCGGAGGTTTCTCCGATGCCGGTGCGGTGGCCGGTTCTGGCCGGCTGACCACTCGGACGATAGATCTGTCCGGGGTCACCTCGGTGGTTGCGGAGGCCGATTTTGTGGTGCACCTGCGGGTGGGCCGCCCGGCGCAGGCGAAGGTCACGATGGATGACAACCTGACTGATCGCGTCGAGGCCACCGTCACCGGTGGCCAGCTACGCCTGGGGATCAAGCCGGGCATGGGCGTCCGGAATGCGACGTTGTCCGCTGACGTCACGGTGGGCCAGCTCGATCGGCTGGCCACCGCGGGCGCCAGCAGGGTGCTGCTGGACCGGGCACTGACCAGCCCCGCGCTCCAACTGGCCATCGCCGGGGCCAGCGCAATCACCGGCCCCATCGCAGTCGGGCGGATGCAGGCCACCGTCTCGGGTGCCGGCACCCTGGCGCTGTCCGGGGATGTCCAGGAGCTACGTTTCAGTGCGGCGGGAGCCAGCCAGCTACCGTTAGCAGAGCTCACTGTCCGTTACCTTGACGCGACGCTGTCCGGGGCCAGCCATGCCACTGTGACGGTCACCGACACGCTAGCCGTACAGGCCGCGGGGGCCTCGGGGCTGCGTTACCGGGGCAACCCGAGCGTCACCCGCTCCCAGACGTCGGGCATGTCGTCTATCGTGCGGGATTCACCGTAGGTGACAGCATTGCTGCGTGATCTAGCACACTTCACGCAGGCCTGAAAACGCCTTGAACGCAATGTCACCGAATGTGCACACACGGTTACCGAGCACGGATCTCGCGATCCTGACTCGCGCTAATATCCACATTACTTGACGTGTCGCCCATAGCGATTTCGTCACCGTTAGCATATGCTGACCTCAAGGGGTAGTGGGTCAGCTATTGGCGCGACGCGGGGGGGCGTAGCCAATGTATCAGAGGGGCTGGGGGCGGTCGGCTGTTCGCACCATGCCATCAACTGTGCCCCCGACCAGCGCGAAGTACCGAGCGCGTTGGTCGGGGCAGCTATGAGAACGGATCCGTGGACGCTCACGGGACGTGACCTAGAGTTGCAGTTTATCGCTGAGCGTTTAACTAGTGGGGAATCACGCAGTGTGGTCATTGCCGGCCCGGCCGGGGTGGGCAAGACGCGCCTGGCTCGGGAAGCGCTGGCGGTTGCCAAGCGCGGTGGTCGGGTGACGCAGTGGGCGGCGGGGACCAGTGCGGCGGCCGCGATACCGCTGGGCGCGGTGGCGCATCTGCTCCCTTCGGTGGGGACAGTGTCTGATCCGCTGACACTGCTGCAGCGCGCCGGTGCCGCGATCGCCGAGCAGGGCAACGGCCACCGGTTGGTCATCGGGATCGATGATGCGCATCTGCTCGATGAGCTGTCGGTGACATTGCTCCATCAGCTGACCTTGACCCGCACAGCTTGTGTGGTGTTGACCGTGCGGACTGGGGAGCCTGCTCCCGATCCAGTGGTGACACTGTGGAAGAACGGTCTAGCCGACCGGTTGGAACTGGCGCAGCTGCCGCGAGTGGAGATGGACCGGCTAGTGACCGGCGTGCTCGGCGGCGTGGTAGACAGCCGCACGATTGAGCGGTTGTGGCGCGCCACCCGCGGCAACGTCCTGTTCCTGCGGGAGCTCGTGGAGGGCGGGTGCGATACCGGTGCTCTGCGGGTGCGCGGGGACGTGTGGCGCTGGGAGGGACGGATGGAACCCACCCCCCGGCTGCGCGAGATCGTCCGGGCCCAGCTGGGGGGATTGGGCTCTGATGAGAGGACCGCGCTGGAGTTACTGGCCACCGACGAGCCGCTGGGTCTTGGGCGGGTAGCGAGCCTGATCAACCCCGAGGTAGTCGCGGTGCTGGAGCGTCGCGGTTTGGTGACGGTGGTCAACAGCGGTTGGCGGGCCGAAGTGTGGTTGGCCCACCCGATCTATGCCACGGTGGTTCGCGATCAGTTACCGGAGGCCAATGCCTGCCGGCTGCGCCGCCGGTTGGCCAACACCCATCTGCCCTGGAAACGGCAGGACGACCTGTTGCGCGCCGGCCTGCTGCTGCTGGACAGCGACCAACCCGGTGCACACGCCAGCCTCTTGGCTGATGCCGCGGTGCACGCCAACGCCCTGCTTGATCACGACAACGCCGCACGCATGGCGCAGGCGGCGATTGACGGCAGCGACGGCCGAGACGGTATGCGGGCGCATCTGGCGTTGCTGGAGGCGGTGCGCTGGCAGGGTCAGCCCGATCATGCCGAGCAGGTGGCGGCGGCGGCGGCGCCATTCGCCACCTCGGCGGAGGACCGGTCGCACCTGGCCGTCGTGCGGGCCCTGAATCTGTTCTTCGGTCTTGGTCAGGTAGCGAAGGCCGAAGCCATGCTGCACAAGGCAGCCGCCGACGCGGCTGACAACGAGATGTGCCGGCACACCAGCGCGGTCCATGGTGTGCTGGCGTTTTTCGCGGGACGTCCCCAGCAGGCTGCGGAGTCCGGTGCGGAGATCCTGACGTCAGAAGGGGTCAGCGCGGAGGCGACGATGTGGGCGTCGAGCGCGACTGCGGCGGGGTTGGCCGCGCGTGGTCGCATCACCGAGGCGCTCTCGGCTGTGGAAGGGGGCTGGGCGGCACTTTCGCGATGCACGATCGAGCCGGAGATGGCGTTGTGTCGGCAACTCCTGGCTCATGCTGAGCTGTCGGCATTGCTGCTGGCGGGCCGGGTGCACGATGCCGTGGCTCGGGCAACCAAACTGCACGAGTGGTGTATGGATCAGCCGCAATGGGCTGGGGATGCGCTGGCGGCTGCCCATGTCGGGTGGTCAGCGCTGGCCGCCGGGCGTCCGCGCACCGCCATCCGGTGGTTGTCTGAAGCGGTGGCCGGACTGGGCCAGCTTGATCCGGGCGGTTTTGGACAACTGTGTATCGCGCTGCTTGCGCAAACCCACGCTCAGCTCGGCGACGGGGCGGCCGCGCGGCGGCTGTTGGATGGCGGCGGGGTTGGGCACCACTGCGCGGTGTTCGAGCCGGAGTGGCTGTTGGCCGAGGCCTGGCAGGCAGCCGCTGAGGACCGGATCTGCCAGGCGACGGATCGGGCGTTGCGCGCCGCGTCGGTGGCGGCTGGTATGGGCGAGCGCGCAGTGGAGGCCCAAGCCCTGCACACCGTGGTGCGGCTGGGACGGGCCACCCAGGTGGCGGGACGGTTGCGACAGCTGGCCGGCCAGGTCGAAGGACCGCTGGTGGCTGCCTACAGTGCGCATGCGCAGGCGGCGGCCGCCAACGCCGGTGAACCGCTGGATGAGGTGGCGGCGGAGTTCGAGGTGATGGGAGCCCGGCTGCTGGCCACCGACGCGGCCGCGCACGCTGCCGCGGCGCACCTGCGTGCCGGTGATCGGCGTCGAGCGGCCGCATCCACAGCCCGAGCTGCCAGCCTGGCGCGAGCCTGCGAAGAGATCCGCACCCCTGCCCTGGAGCAGCTCGCGCCGCGACCGCTCACCAGCCGGGAGGGCGAGGTCGCCAGTCTGGTGGTGCAGGGCATGAAGAACCAGGCCATCGCGGAGCGGCTGGTGCTCTCGGTGCGAACGGTGGAGGCCCACCTGGCCAACGCCTACGCCAAGCTCGGGATCAGCAGCCGCGCCGAACTAGCCCGGGCATTGCGAACAGACTGATACCCGGCCCCACTTCCCCCGTCATGGAGACATATCGGGCCTATCTCGCGGCTGGTTGCACCGATATGTCTCCATGACGGGCAGGAGTGGCTTGTGATCGTGTTGTTCGGTGCGACTGGGTACACCGGCCGCCGGACCGCTGAGGCGATGGTTCGGCGGGGCCTGCGGCCGGTACTGGCCGGGCGCAGCGTGGCCCGGCTCACCGCGCTGGCCCGGCGGCTGGAGAACCTGGGGCCTGACAACGTAGGGACCGAGAACCTGGGTCTCGAGCACCTGGGGTCCGGGAAGCTGGAGGTGGTGAGCGCCGACGTCGGCGATGCCCCGTCGGTGCGGGCACTGATCGGCAGGGGCGACGTGCTGGTCAGCACCGTCGGTCCGTTCATCCGGCTCGGCGATCCAGCGTTGCGCGCCGCGGTCGAAGTGGGAGCGATCTATCTCGACTCGACTGGTGAGCCGCCGTTCATCCGCCGGGTGTTCGAGGAGTTCGGCCCATTGGCGCAACAGTCCGGGGCCGGCTTGATCACCGCGTTCGGCCACGACTACGTGCCCGGCAATCTCGCCGGCGCCCTCGCACTGCGGCTGGCGGGTAGCGACGTGCACCGGGTTGAGGTCGGATATCTGATCGATGGTGGCGGCCGGGCTCAGCTCATCAGCCGGGGCACGTTCGCGTCGCTAGTCGGGTTGGTTACCGAGCAGGGCTTCACCTGGCGGGACGGGATCCGGACGGAACCCCTTGGGTCGCGGATACGAACCTTCGTCTCGGGCGGCCGGGATTGCCCGGCGCTGAGCATCGGTTCCACGGAGCACTACTGCTTGCCCCGGCTCGCTGGTACCGGGGGTCTACCCGAGGTCGACGTTTACTTCGGCTGGTTCGGACCTGCGGTGCGGGCTGTGCAGCTGTCCTCTCGAATCACTCCAACGCTGCTGGCGATGCCCGGAGCGCGCCCGGTGGTGCGCAGAATCGGGGAGTTCGCTGCGCGTTGGGTCGCCCGGGAGCCCGACCCAACAGCCTTGGCTCGGGTGAGCTCGCACGTCGTCGGCACTGCCTACGACGCAGCTGGCACCGCATTGGCGGAGGTGCGGCTGGTGTCGGGCGATCCGTACAAGCTCACCGCGGAGCTGCTCGCCTGGGGTGCGCAGCGGGCCGCTGAGCACGGCGTGTCCCGCCCCGGAGCGCTCGGTCCGGCGGAGGCATTCGGCCTGGAGGCGCTGGAGACCGGAGCTCTCCAAGCAGGTCTTCAACGTCTCTGATCCAGCGCAGAGCCGCGGAAGCGCCAGCTGGCTATGATGCGCCGGTGAATGCCAGGGATGCCGCGGGAGCCGGTGCGGTGCTGCTGGTCCTGGTGCTGGGACTGGGGTCGATAGGTATGGGGTGGCTGATGTGGCCATCCGCCGCTGTTGACGTCCGTGCTGCCCAAGGCACCGTGGTGCAGTCGGTGCTCTGCGGTCCGTCCGACGCACAGGATCTGGTGCGCGTCGAGCTGCTCGACGGTCGCGAAGTAGCCGGCCGACTGGATGGCTGCGGTCACCGGCTGGGTGAGGTGCTGGCCGTCGAGGTGCCCGATCCGCTGCCCGTAGGGGCGCTGGTAGCGCGCCTCGCGGGTACCGGGGCGCCGGCCACAGCGTCGAACGGGCAGCGCCTGGGCGCTGGCGGTGTCGTGGTCGCCGGGATTGCCGGTGCGCTGCTGGCGTGGCGGCTGCGCCGAGACTTCAGCGCTGACCGCCGTAGGGTGGTCCCATGACCCGCATTCCGTCGCCCACGGTGGAGCTGCACCGCGAAACCCTGTCCAATGGGTTACGGGTAGTGCTGAGCCCGGATCGATCGGCTCCGGTGGTAGCCGTCGGTGTGCACTACGATGTCGGCTTCCGCTCCGAGCCGGAGGGTCGCACCGGCTTCGCGCACCTCTTCGAACACCTGATGTTCCAGGGCAGCGAGAGTCTGGAGAAGCTCGCGCACTTTCGCCACGTGCAGTCCTCTGGCGGGTCCTTCAACGGCTCCACCCACCCCGACTACACCAACTACTTCGACGTACTGCCCTCGGCAGCGCTGGAGCGTGCGCTGTTCATGGAGGCGGACCGGATGCGGGCACCACGGATCACCGCCGAGAACCTGCGCAACCAGGTCGACGTGGTCAAAGAGGAGATCCGGCTCAACGTACTGAACCGACCGTACGGCGGGTTCCCGTGGATCACGCTGCCGCCGGTGCTCTATGACACCTTCCCCAACGCGCACAACGGATACGGTGACTTCTCCGAGCTGGAAGCGGCCACCGTGGATGACTGCGCGGCGTTTTTCGATGCCTACTACGCGCCGGGCAATGCGGTGCTCACGGTGTGCGGGGATTTCCAGGTCGACGCCGCTGTCGAGCTTGTGCACCGGCACTTCGACGACGTCCCTGCCCGTTCGGTTCCGGTGCGACCGTCGTTCGCCGAGGCACGACCGGACCGGGAGCGGCGGCAAGACCATCCCGATCCGCTAGCCCCGCTACCCGCGTTGGCCATCGGCTACCGGCTGCCCGATCCGACCGCCGGTTTTGAGGCGTATCTCGCCTACGAGGTGCTCGCCTCGGCGCTGTCCGACGGTGATTCCTCCCGCCTGGAGCAACGTCTTGTTCATGCCGACGCGCTAGTGACCGACATCGGCGCGTCCTGCGGTCTGTTCGGTGCTCCCCTGGACGCCCGCGATCCGGACACCTTCACCATCACCGCCATCCATCCATCCGCCATCGACGTCAACCGGGTGATCGAAGCAACCGACGAGGAGATCGCCCGGCTCGCCGCGGACGGACCGGATCCAGACGAGTTGGCTCGGATCACCGCCCGCTGGGCCGCATCGCTGTTCCAGGAACACGACCGGCTGGTGTCGCGGACGATGGCCATCGGTGCCTTCGAGCTGCTGCACGGGCGCGCGGAGCTGGTCGCGGAGCTGCCGGTCATGGTGGCCACGATGAGCTCTGAGCAGGTCGCGAGCGCGGCCGCCGCGTTACGACCGGACTCCCGCGCGGTGTTGATCGTCCAACCCCCCAACGGCTCTACAGCAGGACAGGAGGCGTGATGGGCTACCGCAGCGCCGAGCAGATCGGCACGACCGAGCTGGGGCCGCGCCCGCTTCCGCCGCTGGGCCTGCCGCGCGCGCCTGTCGCACCGTCTGTTGTGGACACAGTGCTCGACAGCGGGCTGCGGGTGATCGCGGTGCGACGGCCGGCGGTGCCGATGGTGGAGCTGCGCCTGGCGATCCCGTTCGGCGGCACGCAGCGCACCCACCCGGCCCGCGCGGAGCTGCTAGCTATGACGCTGCTGCGCGGTACGCCGCGGCGGGACCGGTTTGCCATCGACAAGGTGCTGGCCGCCGTCGGCGGCGACCTATCCGCCGGGGTGGACCCCGAGCACCTGTCCGTGTCGGGATCCGCGCTGGCCAGCGGTCTGGACGTAGTGCTCGACGTGCTCGGCGACGCGCTCACCTCGGCCTCGTACGCCACCACCGAAGTGGCCCGGGAGCGCGATCGCCTGGTGGAGCGGCTCGCGATGAACCGCTCCCAGCCCCAAGTGATCGCGCGCGAGGCGTTGCAGCGCCGCCGCTACGGCAACCACCCGTTCGCCCGGGAGTGGCCGGAAGTGGATGACGTGGCCGCCGTGACACCGGCCGCGGTGCGCGCGCTGCACCGTCGCTCGGTTGTGCCCGGCGGTGCTGTCCTGGTGCTGGTAGGCGACATCGTCCCGGCCAGCGCGGTCGAAGCGGTGGCGACGGCCCTCGCGAGCTGGCGCGCCGACCATCCTGCCACCGGGTTGGCTGCATTGCCCGAGCTCACCAGCGCCGACCTGCAACTGGTGCATCGCGAAGGTGCTGTGCAGTCCCAGTTGCGACTGTCCGCACAGGCGGTATCGCGCAACGACGAACGCTACCCGGCGCTGCAGGTGGCAAATCTGGTCTTCGGCGGGTATTTCTCCTCACGCTGGGTGGAGAACATCCGGGAAGACAAGGGCTACACCTACGGCGCGCACTGTGGCTTCGAGTTCACCCGGCACGGGGCCACCCTGATCGCCGAAGCGGACACCGCCAGCGAGGTCACTGCCGCTGCTCTGCTGGAGACCCGTTACGAGTTGGGGCGGCTGGTCGTCGTTCCCCCCGACGATTCCGAGGTGGACAGCGCGCGGCACTATGCGATCGGGGCGCTGACCATCGCAACCTCGTCGCAGCGGGGGCTGGCCGGCCACCTCGTCACCCTGGCCACCCTCGGCCTGGGCCTTGACTGGCTGCTCACCCATCCCAGGCGGTTGCAGGTGGTCACGACCGGGCAGGTCGCTGAGGCCGCCGCTGAGTTCTTCGCCCCGAGCCGGTTCACCGGTGTGGTGGTCGGCGACGGCAAACGACTGGCCGACCCGCTCGCCGCCCTTGGTGGTGTGGACCTGCCTTGATGGCGGCATGAGAGAGTAGCGCATGACGGTCAGAAGACGTACAGGCCGATCGCCCATCCCGCGCTGGTGATGATCATCACCAGGATCGTCCAGAGATAGACCTTTCGCGCGGTGACCCATATCCCGGGCTCGGGTGGCGCTTGCGGTGGTTTGCGTAGGTCGGCGGCGTGACGCCGCATGTGGTCGTTGAGTTCCCGCTCCCACTGCTTCCGATCGTGGATCTTCACTGGCCCACCATCCTCGCTGCGAACCGTCTACAGACCGAGCACGTCGTGCATCATAACGCTTCGTGGCGATTACTGGGAGGTGTCGGAGCGCTCTGCGAGGATGCCAACCGTGAGCAGTGGCCGAGCTGATCGGGATCCCCTGGACGGTCTCGACGACGAGCAGCGCGCCGCGGTGTGCGCGCCCAGGGGACCGGTCTGCGTGCTGGCGGGCGCGGGCACCGGAAAGACGCGCGCCATCACCCGGCGGATCGCCCACCTGGTCCGCACCGGCCATGTCGCCCCCGGACAGGTCCTCGCGGTGACGTTCACCGCGCGCGCGGCGGGGGAGATGCGCACCCGATTGCGTGACCTGGGGATAGGCGGCGTACAGGCCCGAACGTTCCACGCCGCGGCGCTGCGCCAGTTGCGATACTTCTGGCCCCAAGTGGTGGGTGACCAGCCGTGGCCGCTGCTGGAGCACAAGCTGCGGTTGGTCGGCCAGGCCGCGCAGCGGGCCGGCGTCGGCGTCGGCGCTGACGACCTGCGTGATCTCGCCGGCGAGATCGAGTGGGCCAAGGCCAGCCTCGTCACTCCCGCGGACTATCCCGCCGCGGTGGCTGCGGGCCGCCGGGCCACCCCGATGCCAGCCGCGCAGATCGCGGCGATCTACGCCGGGTACGAGGAGCTGAAGAACCGCAACCGGGTACTGGACTTCGATGATCTGCTGCTGCACACCGTAGCCGCGCTGGAGGAGCATTCAGCCGTGACGCAGGAGTTCCGGGACCGCTACCGCTGCTTCGTCGTCGACGAGTACCAGGACGTCACGCCGCTGCAGCAGCGGATGCTCGACGCCTGGCTGGGCGCCCGTGACGATCTCACCGTCGTCGGTGACGCGAACCAGACCATCTACTCCTTCGCCGGAGCGGCTCCCCGTTTCCTGCTGGGGTTCACCAGGCGATTTCCCGGCGCGGTGACGGTGCGGTTGCACCGCGACTATCGCTCCACACCGCAGGTCGTGTCGTTGGCGAACCGGGTGATCTCGGCTGCGGCCGGCCGGCCGGCGGGTGCCCGGTTGCAGCTGACGGGCCAGCAGCCGGCCGGTCCGCAGCCGTCGTTCGCTGAGCACGATGACGAGCCCGCCGAGGCCAACGCAGTGGCCGACGCCATCGCGGAGCTGCTACGCGCAAGCACCCCGGCTGCCGAGATCGCCGTGCTGTACCGGGTGAACGCGCAGTCCGAAGCCTACGAGCAGGCCCTCGACGCCCGGGGGATCCCGTTCCAGGTCCGCGGTGGAGAGCGATTCTTCCAGCGTCCTGAGGTCCGGGCCGCGATCCGTGGACTGCGCGCGGCTGCTACCGGTTATTCTCCCCGGCCGCCCACGGGGGATCCGGCGGTCGAGCTGGGCGGGGCCGTTCGCGCGGTATTGGCCCGGCATGGGCTCACTCCACAGCCGCCCGCGGGCAGTGTAGCGCGGTCGCGCTGGGAATCGCTTCGCGCGCTGGTCGAGCTGGCCGACGACCTGGCGGGCAGCACCCCAGACGCCGACTTGGGACGGCTCGTCGCTGAGCTTGACGCCCGCGCCGATGCCTCGCATCCACCCGCCGTCCAGGGCGTGACGTTGGCCTCCCTGCACTCGGCAAAGGGCCTGGAGTGGGACGCGGTTTTCCTCATCGGGCTCGTCGACGGGACGCTTCCCATCCAATACGCCGAAGGTGACCAGGCTGCGCTGGAAGAGGAGCGCAGGTTGCTGTACGTCGGTGTGACCCGGGCCCGCCGCCGGCTTGCGCTGTCCTGGGCCCTGTCGCGCGGTGCGGGCGGGAGGCGTTCCCGGCGTCGCAGCCGTTTCCTCCACGGCCTCGTGCCCCCGGAGGGCCGCCCGGAAGACCGCCCAGAAGACCGCCTGGACGACGCTGCGTCCCGGTTGCCGCCCGCGAAGGCGGCCTCCGAGCGACGCTCATCTCCGTTGCCGAGCAGCGGCCGGTCGGCCTGGCCGCGCTGAGGGCGATCACCGAGCTGGGCAAGAAACCAAGAAAATCGGTTGCCGGTGTATCAGCAGGGCTCTAACCTTGCTCTTATTCTCCTGGAGGCGGTCGTTGCATGCGGCTGACCAGGGCGGATCATCCAGCCACTGAGAGTGGCCCGAGCGGGAGGGAGGTGCTCCGATGGAGATGTCTATAACCAGCGGTGCCCGTGACCTCAACAAGCTCGGGGCCCTCGGCGTACCTGGGGGGATCTGGTCTCAGCGCCTGTTGACCGCGCCGTCTGGCGCGCTTCGGTTGCACGCTGGGAGTTCCTTCCGGGCCCGATACGGGGCTCTGGTCCACCCGACTGGCATTGATCTGCCCGTTACCGACCGCATGCGTTTGTCCGCGTCGGAGCCTTGATTCTCGAGCCAGCAGCAACCGGCTCATGAAGGCCGCGGACCCCGCAGCGGGATCCGCGGCCTTTGTGTGTTTCTAGGTCCTCATCCCGCGGCGGGCACGGTACCGGCGAGTTCCACCGGCACCACCACCGAGGAGGAGAGACAAGTGTTTACCGCGACCGTCCCGCTGGACGGCGGTGCGTTGCCCGACCTGCTTGGTGGGGCGGAGCTGGCCCACCTGCTCGATACCGCGCATTCTGGGTTGGCCGCTCTGCCCTGCCGCGCACACGATCCAGATCTGTGGTTCGCCGACTCACCAGCCGACCTGGAGCGAGCCAAGCGGCTTTGCGAAGGTTGCCCGATCAAGGCAGCCTGCCTGGACAGCGCGCTGTCCAGGCAGGAGCCCTGGGGCGTCTGGGGAGGCGAGATCTTCGAGCACGGCGCGGTCGTCCCCCGCAAGCGCCCGCGTGGCCGGCCCAGTAAGGCCGCCCTGGAACAGGACCGCGCCGAGCGCGAGCGCACCGGACGCGACACCGCCGCCTAACCCGTTGGGGGCTCTTGAAGAGCCCCCAACCGGGGCTCCGCGTGCCCACAACGACGACCAACCCTGCCCTGTCGCAGTGGCGGCGCCGGCATTGATCGATCACCCGACTGGAGAGCTGAAGGACATGTGGCGCCACGAAGTACTGGCCCGCGACCGAATGCGTGATGACCAACTCCGGGCCCGTCAGGAACGATTAGCCCGGCGGCTGGCCGCCGCTCGCCGGTGGCAGCGCCTGGCTCGCTACGCCGACCGGAGGGCCGGCCGCGCTGCCGAACGCCTGTAATCGGCCGGCATGCGCATTGTGAAATGACGAGGCGCAGCCAGCTGGACCAGACACCCGGCAAGCGCATAGTCGCGTGCTCAGCTGGCGAAACCTGGTTGCCAGCGCTGGGCGATCCCGCGCAGCGGCACGGTGGCGTCGAGCTGGCACAGCACGCCGAACGTCCCGGTGCTCACCCGGTGAATCAGCAGGTAGCTAGGCGGGAGGTTCAGCGCCCGCCCGGTCCGGAAGTCCGGGCCGGAGAAGTCGCCGACGCGCTCGGCTTGAGCTTGCATCCAGGCCCGGGTGAAGTGGAACGTCTCGTTGCGCACCGGATCGGCGAAGGGACCGAGGTAAGCCAGTACGTCCTGCGCCTGTAGCTGCATGCCCGGCCGGACGAAACCCTCCGAGCGCAGCAGCTCGAGCAGCTCCGCCGACCGCTCCTCGACCGCCAACCGGGTCGCGATCCCCAGGGTGCGCGGGGGACCGCCGGGTAGCTTCGCCGCGGCGCCGAAGTCCAGCACGCCCAGCCGCCCGTCCTCCAGCCGCAGGAAGTTGCCCGGGTGAGGGTCCGCGTGCAGCAGGCCGGTGAGGGTGGGGGCCGAGGAGTGGAACAGCGACAGCTTGGTGCCGATGTCGTCTCGCTCGGATCGCGAGCCGTCGCGGATGATCTGGGCCAACGGGGTCCCGGCGACCCACTGCGACACCATCACCTTCGGTGAGCTGGCGACGATCGACGGGACGGCAATCTCGGGATGACCACTGAATGCGGCCGCGAATACTCGCTGGTTATCGGCCTCGTCGCGGTAGTCGAGCTCCTCGACCATCCGGTCGCGCAACTCGGTGAGCAGCGGTTTGACCTCCATGCCAGGAACGATCGCCTGGAACAGTCGGCTGAACCTCTGCAACTGCCGCAGGTCGGAGCGCAGTGCTTCACCCGCGCCGGGATACTGCACCTTGACCGCGACGTCACGGCCGTCATGCCATACCGCCCGGTGTACCTGCCCGATGCTGGCGGCCGCCGTGGGCTTTTCGGAGAAGTCGGCGAAGCGGCGACGCCATCCCGAGCCGAGTTGTTCGTCGAGCACCCGGTGTACGGACTGTGGGGACATCGGCGGTGCCGCGGACTGCAGTTTGGTCAGCGCCTCCCGGTACGGCGCCGCCAACTGCTCGGGGATCGCCGCCTCGAACACGCTCAGCGCCTGGCCGAACTTCATGGCGCCGCCCTTGAGCTCGCCGAGCACCGCGAAGAGTTGCTCAGCGGTGCGCGCGCTGAGCTCGGCATTGACGACCTGCGCGTCATGCCCGGCCAGCCGTTTGCCCCAGCCCGCAGCGACCCGCCCGGCCACCCCTAGCGGGAGGCTCGCGAGCCGTGCGGTTCGCTGCGCGGCTCTACGCGGAATGTCGGTCACGGGGTGATTGTCTCCCGGCTGCGCTCCGCGCAGTAGTGGCATGGGGGCATCATCTGGCGCCGCAGCCGCAGCGGGGATGCGCTGGCCGAGAATGGCGACGCAAGATGCCACGCACGGGATCCAATTCCAGCGCGGCTCCCCACGTCGGTGGCGCGGGCATACCAGCAACTGACCCGGCGAGCGCGGCGAGCACCTGCTCGACGGTGAACGCCGCGGCAAGCTGGGTGCAGGCCAATCCGGCAGTCGCCACCAGCCCGACGAGCTGGGCAGCCAGTTTCGGCCAGGCTAGGTCCACCTCAGCCCGGTAGAGCTCGGCGCAGTGCAGGCAGCTGCTGCGCCCCGGCCACACCAGCGGACCCACCATCGCCGTCCCCTCGTGGGCGTAGCCGATCAGGTGTGCAGTCCCGGCCTCGTGCAGCTCGGTGACCGTCGCTGGATCGGGGACCACCATGTCGCACAGCACGATCAAGTCTGGTTGGCGGCGAGCGGCCACGCTCACACCCGGCGCGGCGCGGCGCACGGCATCGGCCGACGCTGCGGCGCGAGCCCTGCCGAGGTCGTCCGGAAGGTAGCCGGTGCCCAGGTCAGCGGCGGTGACCGCGCCGGAGGTGTGCAACGCCAGGTGACCAACCCCGGCCGCGGCCAGCGCGGTGGCCACGGCCACCGCCACCCGCCCGGATCCGGTCACCCGCACGGTCGCTTCCCGCCGCGCGCGCAGCACCTGGCGCGTCGCACCGGTCGTGTGTATCGACCAGCTGGCCGCCTCGGTGGCCAGAGCGACGCGGTGCCACCCTGGTGGGCCATGGTCGGCAGCCGACGCCTCCTGCACCAGGCCGCAACGGTGCAGATCAGCAAGCATCATCAGGGCGTCGCCACGGGAAGATCCGGCTGCCTGCGCCTCGGTGATCAGCTCGGCGGTGCTGCGGATGCCGTCCATCCCCTTGAGCAACGCGGCCAGGGGCGCCGGCACATCGTCAAGGACCATTGCGCGCTGCTGATCCAGCCCGAGCTGCAGGCAACTGGGAGAACGCCAGAGGGCGACGCGGCCTGGTGCAAGCCTTAGCCGCTCAGGAAAGTCACCCGGTAGAGCGTCAGATCGCACGGCCGGGGAGCGCTGTGAACTCATGCCCGCAATCTTGGATGGCGCCACCCGATGATTCAAATCACTGTCCACACGTTATCCACAGCTGTGGACAGTCTGTGCATAGCTCGGGTATTTCACGGCGTCATTCTCGGGTCACTCCGGGGGGCGCGCGGGTGGATCGTCGCTGGTGTCCTCGGGGTCGGGGGGTGACTGCTCGCGGGGCGCCTGCGCCGCGGTGCGCTCCAGCGCAGCGATCGGGTCGTCCAGATCGGCGGCATTCGTGGCGGCCCGATCGACGAACGTGGCGGGATCGTCGAGGTCGGTGGTCGTGGGCAGCAGATCCGGGTGGTTCCACAGGGCGTCGCGGCCCTCGATGCCCTGTTGCTCGGTGAGCTGTCGCCACAGCTGCGCGGCGACCCGGAGCTTGCGGGGCCGTAGCTCCAAGCCGACCAGAGTGGCGAAGGTGTGTTCAGCGGGACCGCCGGAGGCGCGCCTGCGGCGCAGCGTTTCCCGCAGCGCTTCGGAACCTGGGAGTCGCTCGCCCAATGCGTCCGCGACGACGACATCGACCCAGCCCTCCACCAGCGCAAGCAGTGTTTCCAATCGGCTCAGGGCTACCTGTTGCTCGGGACTGTGCTGCTGCTCGAGCAGACCAGAGGAGATTAGCTGATCCATACTTTGCGGATCGGTCGGATCGACGTGCCGGGCGAGCTCCTGCAGCGCTTCGGAGTCCACCCGGATGCCGTGGGCAAACTCCTCGACGGTGCCCAGCAGCCGTTGGCGCAACCACGGCACGTGCCCGAACAGGCGATGGTGTGCAGCCTCCCGGGCGGCGAGGAAAACGGTCACCTCGGAGCTCTTGCGGCCCAACCCGGTGGCGAACTGCTCGATTGATGCCGGCAGCAATGCGGCCACGCCCGGCGGACCCAGCGGCAGCCCGATCTCGGTGGAGGTGAGCACCTCGCCACCGAGCTGGGCCAGCGCCGAGCCGAGCTGCGAGCCGAACGCCATGCCCCCCATCTGTTCGACCATCGCCACCAGCGGACCGGCGGCCTGACGGACCTCTTCGGGTAGTGCTTCGATCCACGAGCCGGCCATCCGGCGGGCCACCGGGTCGCACAACCGCTGCCAGGTAGGCAGGGTTTTCTCTACCCAGTCCCGCGGCGCCCACGCCGCACTGCTGTGGGTGCCGGCGGGCAGTGTCGTCGATGGGTCCAGCCACACCTCGGCCAGCCGCACCGCATCGGTGATCGCGGTGGCCTGTTGCGCCGAGGGCAGCCCGGTCGTGGACAGCTTCTGCACCGCCATCTGCTTGGCCAGGTCGTAGTTCACCGGGCCGCCGCCACCAGCGGCGCCCTGGCTGAGCATCTGGCCCAGCTGGGTGAGCATCTGGCCCAGCGCGCCGACGTCGAAGCCACCCGCGCCGAAGGCCGCGAACGGGTTGGCCGGATCGGCGCCGGAGCCGCCGCCGTCTTCAGGAGGGTTCCTCCGGTCAGGGTCCCGAGGGTCGTGGGAGCCGAAGCCGAAGGGGTTGTCGCTCATGGCTCCACGGTACGCGGAACACCGGCACGTACGCTGTGCGGCCGTGAGCCGCCGAACCTGGACCCTGATGGTCAGCCTCGGGCTCGCCATGGCGCTTGGGTTGCTGGGTGCGTTCGCGACGGTGCCCTACGTCGCGCTTCGCCCCGGACCCACGTTCGACACCCTGGGTGTCGTGGCAGGCAAGACGGTGGTGGACATCAGAGGCACTCAGACGTACCCCACCAGCGGCCACCTCAACATGACGACAGTGTCGGTGATCGACAACGTGACTCTCTACGGGGCGCTCGCCCTGTGGGTATCCGAGAGCAGCGAGCTGCTTCCCCGCGATGAGATCTTCCCGCCAGCGCTGTCCGAGCAGCAGGTTCAGAAGCAGAACACGCAGATGTTCCAGGACTCGGAGGCCAACGCGAAAGTGGCTGCGTTGCGCTACCTGGGTTATCCGACCAAGGTAGTGGTCGGCCAGGTGGTCCCCAACGGCGCCGCGAATCGCAAGCTAGTCGCCGGCGACCGGTTGCTGGCCGTCGATGGGCACCTGCTGCGCAACGCGCAACAGGTGATCGACTTGCTCGCCGGTAGCCACCCCGGCCAGCTCGTAGCGGTCCGCTTCCAGCGCGGCGACAGCCCGCCGCAGGACGCGGCGATCCCGCTCGGTGCGGGTGCCCAACCAGGTCGCGGCTACCTGGGCATCGGCGTGACCGAGGCTGCCGACGTGAATTTCGCCATCAACATCACCCTGGCCGACGTGGGGGGCCCCTCGGCGGGCTTGATGTTCGCGCTGGCCATCGTGGACAAACTGACACCCGGTGCGCTCACCAATAACACCTTCGTGGCGGGCACGGGTGAGATCGCCCCGCAAGGTCAGGTGGGTCCGATCGGGGGAATCCCGCTGAAGATGATTCGCGCTCGACAAGCAGGGGCGTCGGTGTTCCTGGTGCCTGCCGAGAACTGCCCGGAGGCCGTGCAGCGCGCCCCCGCGGGGCTGCGGTTGGTACGGGTGGGCACTTTGGCCGATGCGGTGCATGCGCTGGACGCGGTTCGATCCGGCCGGCAGCCGCCTCGCTGTTAACGCAAGGTCGCCAGCAGCGCGTGGAGCAGGTTCGGGGCTAGCTGTGGATCCTCCATGACCTCGTCGCGACCCAGATCGTCTCCGGGATCGGCACGCAGCCGCAACACGCAGGCTCCGACGCCGTCCCGCAGCACCGCTGCGACCAGCCTCCCTTCCCGCCGCTGTGGGTGCTCGGCGGCGGCGCGGCGGGCCTGCGCCGGGTCGGCGGGCAACTCGCCGAGACTAGCCTGCGCCTCCGGCGGCAGTACCACGATCTCTTGCGCCAACGCGCAGCCGGCGACCGAGTCAGGCCATTCGATGCCGGCCAGCGCAGCATCGAGTTCGCCTTCGGGCAGCACATCCTGGGCTACCGGCGTGAGTGGGGCCTGCGCGTCGAGCTGATCGGCCAGTTCTGGTTGGCTGGCCAGCAGAGTCACAGTGGTCACCAGGGCGAACAGTTGCGGCGGCTGATCCCACCCGGCGGCCGCCACGAACTCCTCGACTTCGCGCACCGTCGCAGGCAACGCATGAGACAGCGCGGACGGGTACGGCTGCGGCTCGCTCACTACACCATCGTCGCATCGGTGGCCGGAACCGTCAGTAGCGGTGCGGGCACCAGGATCGGAACCCCGAGGCCCTCCGTAGAGTTGGACAGACAGGACTCACCCGGCGTGGCACCGGCTGCGCAAAAGGGTCCGCACTGCACCGCTGTCGTCGCCAGGAGCGTGGTCTGTGGTCAACCGGCACCCCGTCGGAGTTCCCGCGCTATCTCGCCGCGCTCGGATTCTGATCACCGTAGGCACCGCTGCGCTGGTGACGCTCATCATCGGATCGCGGTTGATCGACACCTACGTGGACTGGTTGTGGTTCGGCGAAGTGGGCTTCCGGTCGGTGTTCTCCACCGTCCTGGTCACCCGTCTTGTTCAGTTTCTTGTTGTCGGGCTGGTCGTCGGTGGGCTGCTCGCGCTGAACATCGTCGTCGCTTACCGCACCCGACCGGTGTTCGTGCCCGTGGTGGGGCCGGATGATCCGGTGGCGCGGTACCGCACTGCGATCGTCGGGCGACTGCACCTGGTTGGCATCGGTGTGCCCGTACTGGTGGGCCTGATCGCCGGGCTGTCCGCACTGGGTGACTGGCAGACGGTGCAGATGTTCCTCCATGGCACAAGTTTCGGCGTGTCCGATCCGCAGTTCCACAAGGACGTCGGTTTCTACGCCTTCGAACTGCCGTTTTATCGCAAGCTGCTGGGCTGGGCTTTTCTCGCCGTGGTGATTTCCTTCCTGGGCGGGCTGCTTACCCATTACCTGTTCGGTGGGTTGCGGCTGGCCGGGCGGGGCGGGCAACTCTCCGGCCCGGCCCGGGTCCAGCTCGGGATACTCGCGGGCACCTTCGTGCTGCTCAAAGCTCTGGGTTACTTTCTGGATCGCTACGAGCTGCTGTTCTCCCAACGTAATCCGTTGTTCACCGGGGCCAGTTACACAGACCTCAACGCGGTGCTTCCCGCCAAGATCATCCTGATGTGTATCGCTGTGATCTGCGCGATCGCCTTCTTCGTCGGGGCGGTCCTGCGCAACCTGCAACTGCCGGCGATCGCCATCGTGTTGCTGTTGCTCTCCAGCATCCTGGTGGGCGCGGCGTGGCCGTTGGTCCTGGAGCAGTTCGTGGTCCGGCCCAACGCCAACGTCCGCGAAGCGCCGTCCATTCAGCGCAATATCTCCGCCACTCGGGCGGCCTACGGCATCACCGACCGGCAGGTCGTGTACTCCCAATATTCCGGGCGTAGCGATGCGTCGCCGGCCGCCGTGCAGGCCGACACTGCCACGATCGGCAACGTGCGTCTGCTGGATCCCAGCGTGCTGTCTCCGACCTTCACCCAGCTGCAGCAAAGGGAGAACTTCTACGGTTTTCCGGAGAAACTCGACGTCGACCGCTACACGGTCAACGGTAAGACGCAGGATTATATTGTTGCGGTGCGGGAGCTGGAGTCGGCGTCGTTGGCTGAGAACCAGCGCACGTGGATCAACCAGCATCTTACTTTCACCCACGGTAACGGCTTCGTCGCCGCCCCGGCCAACACCGTGAACTCCGCGCTGAAGGACGCCGGTTCCGGGGAGGGCGGCTACCCGGTATTCACCGTGTCGGACACGTCGCGGCAGGGCGATATCCCTGTTCAGCAGCCGCGGATCTACTTCGGCGAGTTGATCGACGACTACGCGATCGTCGGGGGAAACCCCGGTGCCGCCGCTCGGGAGTTCGACGGCCGCCCCGAGAACTACACCTATCAGGGCAAGGGCGGGGTACCCCTCGGGGGTTGGGCGAGTCGACTGATGTTCGCCTCGTACTACGGGGAGCGCAACATCCTGTTCAACCAGGCGATTGGGCCGGATTCAAAGATCATCTATAATCAGCATCCGAGAGATCGGGTGGAGAAGGTCGCACCCTGGCTCACCGTCGATGGCGACCCTTATCCCGCCGTGATCAACGGGCGGATAAAGTGGATCCTCGACGGCTACACGACGCTGGACAACTACCCGTACGCGCAGCGGACCGTGTTGGGCAAGGCGACCACCGACTCGCTGACCGGGGTATCCCGCCTGCCGGATGAAGAGATCAGCTACATCCGCAACTCGGTGAAGGCCACTGTCGACGCCTACGACGGCACGGTAACGCTGTACGCGATGGATGAAAGCGATCCGGTACTGCGGAGCTGGATGAACGTCTTTCCCGGCACCGTGCAGCCCACTAGTACGATCAGCAGCGAGTTGCGACAGCACTTCCGTTATCCGGAGGATTTGTTCAAAGTGCAGCGGGAGATGCTCGCTCGTTATCACGTGAACAACCCGTCGGTGTTCTTCACCAACGACGATTTCTGGAATGTTCCCACCGACCCGACGCAGAATCAGCAGGGCGTGGACCAGCCGCCGTACTACGTGCTGGCCGGGCCGCCTAACGGGCGAGGGCCGGCTGAGTTCCAGCTGACCAGCGCGCTGGTCAGTCTGCGCCGACCGTTCCTGGCTGCCTACATTTCGGCAGGTTCCGACCCGCAAGATTACGGAAAGATCAGAGTGCTCGAGCTGCCCGGTGACTCCCAGACGCTGGGTCCAGAGCAGGTCCAGAACAGATTCGTGTCCTCCGCGCAGGTGAGCGCGGAGCTGAATCTGTTGCGGCAGTCTGAGACCGATGTGCGTTATGGGAACCTGCTCACCCTCCCAGTCGGAGGCGGGCTGCTGTACGTGGAACCGGTCTATATCGAGCGAGCGAACCAACAAGCAGCGTTCCCGCAGCTGAACCGGGTACTGGCGGCCTACGGTGACCGGATCGGCTACGCCCCGACCCTGCGTGAGGCGCTCATACAGGTCTTCGGTGCCGCCGCCGGAGATGCCACCGCATCGCCGGACCAGCAAGCTCTCGCGCCGAGTCAGGGTGCGACGCAACTCCCGGCCTCAGCCGGCGCCGGCGGGGCCAGCCAGAACATGCGTCAGGCCGTCACTGACATCACCGATGCGCTCAGGCGCCTGCGGGCGGCGCAGGCTGCGGGCGATTTCAACGCGCAGGGCAAGTCCCTGGCCGACTTAGACGCGGCTAGCAAGCGGTTCGACACAGCCTCCGTGGCGGCCGGTGGAGTCGCCACTCCCGCACCAGCCGGTGGTGGCTGACCGATGACCGGGGTCGCGATCAAATACGATAGTATAAAATACCGGAGCCAGATCGCGCGCGCTTTCAAGGCGCTTGGTCTGCCTGCCCTCGGCGACGCACTCTGTGCGGTCGATTCCGGTGGGTTGTACGAGATGGGTTCGCGTGATCTGTGAGTGTGTCCGGCGCATCAGCGCTTTCGGTAAGTGACCAGCGGACCACGCCCAACGTCACGATGATGATCAGATCCAGGCGGTCACGCCTCGCCGGCCTTCATGAGACGACGTTGCCCAGCGATCCACGCCGCGATCAAGCCGGCTAGGGCGCCGGCCTCTAGCGGAGGCCGACTGTTACCGTGCCGTCCGCGATGTTGTGCGGGGCGACGTCTGGCTGACCTCGACGCGCGCCACCGGGCGGTTCGATGTGCCCGCTCGGCATCCAGCGGCGGGACCTACTCCGGCGTTTGGCGGTCATGGCTGATCGATGACCACCCGATTTGCTCCTCCGGCAACCGCTCGCGTAGGGTGGTGTTTACCAACGCGGGGTGGAGCAGCTCGGTAGCTCGCTGGGCTCATAACCCAGAGGTCGTAGGTTCGAATCCTACCCCCGCTACCAGCGGAAACGGTCCCCGGGATACTGTCCCGGGGACCGTTTTCATAGGGTCTGTGACCAGCTTTGTGACCAGGCGCGCTTTTCTACGACTCGGTGGACAGCTCCAGCGCTTCGCGAATGAGCTTGGCGACCAGTTCGGCGGCTTCCCTGTCATGGCCTGTAGACCGATGCCCGTAGACCTGAAAGGTCACACTCATGTCGGAGTGGCCGACCCGATCACTGACGATCTTCGGTGCGACGCCGCTGTCCAGCGAGAGCGTGGCGTAGGTGTGCCTGATGTCTGACTTGTGCCGACGTCGGCACAACCGTCAGTTGTGGTCCAGGATGTAGCGGGGTCGAGTCGCCCAGCTACCGGTTAGCAGCCGCCCACGATCGCCGTTGATCGCCGGGGACCGCCCGGCCGGTTGACCCCGCCTGAAGACCTTGGACGATCAGTGCTGAAGTGTAGGTCGCAGATCTCGAAAGCGCGTGAGGGCTCAAGTTGCCTCGGTGAAGATCCGGTAGCGCACCGGGTAGATACGTGACCGCTGGCACGCCAGGGGCCCAAGACGGATCCGGTGACCAGATTTGTGACCGAGCCGCGATGCCACGTGGTGGCACGAAGTGGAAGCGGTGATGACGGCGCTCGTCTGAATCTCCCCAGACCTGCTCGTTGAATCTCCCCACCTTGAGCACCCGCGGCGTGGCGTCGTCACGCGTGGCGGGGTTCCTTCGAGGGTGGCGGTCTCTGACCTCCGCCAGCACCTCGAAGGAACCCCGAACTGATGCTCACACAGGAGGACGATGTGGATGCTCACGCGCTCCGTCGGCAGGGTTGGTCGATCTCGGCGATCGCCCGGCATCTGGGTCATGACCGCGGGACCATCCGGGATTATTTGACCGGTAAGCGGGTCGCCGGCCAACGGGCTCCCAGCACCGAGGATCCGCTGAGCCCCTATGTCGACTATCTGCGTCAGCGGCTGGTCGACGATCCGCATGTGTGGGCGACGGCGCTGTTCGACGAGACCATCGCGCTGGGGTTCGACCGCTCGTATCCGACGTTCACCAAGGGTTTGCGTGTCCACCGGTTGCGGCCGCACTGCGAGCCGTGCTCGGCGTCGAAGGGCCGCGACCATGTGGTGATTGCGCACCCGCCGGGTGCGGAGGTGCAGTGGGACTGGGTGGAGCTGCCTGACCCTCCCGGGCACTGGAACGCCGGTCCGCACGCGCATCTGCTGGTCGGTGCGCTGCCTGCGTCGGGCAAGTGGCGCGGGCTGCTGTGTGACAGCGAAGACCAGCCGCACCTGATCGAGGCGCTGCACGCGGTCTCCGGCCGGTTGGGCGGACTGCCCAAGACCTGGCGGTTCGACCGGATGGCGACGGTCGCGAGCCCGAACACCGGCCGGGTCACCGCCACGTTCGCGGCGGTCGCCAAGCACTACGGCGTTCATGTCGCGCTATGCCCACCGCGGCACGGTAACCGCAAGGGCACCGTGGAGAAGGCCAATCACAGCGCCGCGCAACGGTGGTGGCGCACCGTGGCCGACGAGCTGACCCTGACCCAGGCCCAGGCGTCGCTGGACGAGTTCTGCGCCCGGGTCGGCGATGCTCGGCTACGCCACCGCGACGGGGCGCGCACCACGGTCGGGGCGCTGGCCGAGCTCGAGCTCGAAGCGCTCGGGCCGCTGCCACCGGCGTTCCCCGCCACTGTCACCGTCGAGCGGATCGTCTCGGCCCAGGCGCTGGTCGCGTTCCGCGGCAACAGCTACTCCATCGCGCCGGGTCTGGAGGGGGCCACGGTGACCGTGTCCCATCGGCTCGGCGCGCTGGTCATCGACATCGCCACCCCCAGCGGCACGGTGCTGGCCCGGCACCGACTCCTGACGGCGCAGGCGCCGTCGTGCGTGACAGCGTGCACGTCGCGGCGTTGGCGACCGCGGTGCTGGCCGCGTTCGACACCCGCACACCCTGCCAGCGCAAGGTCCGGCGCCCACCGAGTGCGACCGCACTGGCCCAAGCCGAGCAGCTGCGCGCCCGACGCGACACCACCGGCAGCGACCAGCCAGATCGTGAGGTCGTGGTCGACCTCACGATCTGGGCCCAGGCAGCGCGGGACCGCAAGGCCGCACTGTGACCGCCCCCGCCGCGACGGCACCCGAGCCGACGACACCCGATCAGGCCGCGGCCTACCAGCGGCTGCGTGCCCACCTGGCCTACCTCAAGTTGCCCACCGCCGCTGAGCACCTCCCGGCCGTGCTCGACGCCGCCCGCACCGATCAGCTCAGCCTCACCGCCGCCCTGGAACGGCTCCTCGATCTGGAGGTTCGGGCCACCGAGGACCGGCGCCTGACCGGCCGGCTGCGGTTCGCCAGCCTGCCCGCACCCTGGACCTTGGACGACCTCGACTACGACGCCAACCCCAGCCTGAACCGGACCCTGATCACCGACCTGGCCACGCTGCGGTTCATCGAACAATCCAGCAACGTGCTGCTAATCGGCCCACCCGGGGTCGGAAAGACCCATATCGCGATCGGGCTGGCCCGCAAAGCCGCCGAGGCCGGCTACCGCACCTACTTCACCACCGCCGCCGACCTCACCGCCCGCTGCCACCGCGCCGCGGTCGAAGGACGCTGGGCCACCACCATGCGCTTCTTCGCCGGCCCGACCCTGCTAGTCATCGACGAACTGGGCTACCTCCCGCTGCCCGCTGACGCCGCCGCAGCGCTGTTCCAAGTCATCAGCACCCGCCACCTCAAAACCTCCATCGTGCTCACCACCAACCGCGGCATCACCAGCTGGGGCCAGATCCTGGGCGACGACATGCTCGCCGCCGCGATGCTCGACCGGCTCCTGGACCGCAGCGTGGTCATCCACCTCGACGGCGACAGCTACCGGCTGCGCTCCCACCACGCCCGCGCCGAACAACTCCGCCAAGCCAGCCGACCAGGGACCCGACATGACTGACACCCCGCCAGACGACGACAACACGACGACATCGCCCACGCCCAGAACACCACCCGACCGGCTGCTCTGCCCGGTCTGCTGGACCCCGTTCATCCGCATCCGCCGACAACGGTTCTGCTCCGACAACTGCCGCAAAACCGCCTGGGCGCGCACCCACCAGGCCACCCCGCGACCCACCGAGCCGGTCCCACCCCCAGGGCGCCGACGCGACCACACCGTCTACTCCTGCCCGTCCTGCCAAACCAGCTACTACGGCCAACAATGGTGCCCAGACTGCAACCAGCCCTGCACCCGCATCGGAATCGGCGGACGATGCCCGCACTGCGACGAACCCATCGCACTCACCGACCTACTCGACACCCCACAACAGACCACAATCGACTAAAATCACCACCGCCCAAGGTGAGGAATTTCAGCGAGCAACCCTGGGGAATTTCGGCGAGCGCCATCTGATGACGGCAGCGGCGCAGGATGGCTGGTCAGGTGGATGTCTACAGTGTGGGTGGGACCGTGTGAGACGGCTGCGTGCCCACTCATAACCCAGATGCTCGGTCAGCTCCTCAGGGGTGTTCTCGTCCACGTCGCGGGCCCGCCCGTACTCATCCAACGCGCGCAGGTCACCGGCGAGGCGCCTGAGCGATGAGGAGGCGTTGCACCCGGTATGGCAGGCGCTACCGGGTGCTTACCAACTAAAGAGCAACGAAAACTGAACGAAAATTCGGTATCACAACGGACCTGAGCGGCATCTACTCTGTAGGGAACCCACCGCATCGCAACACGGGGGTCGAAATGCCTGCTCAGGGACGGCGCGTACCGATGATCTGCTCGGCGCTGCTGGGCGCACTAGTGATTTCTTGCGGAGGTCCCCCAGTATATGTGCTCGCACCGGCGGCCGCACCCGCACCGCAGGGCGGACTTCAACAGGCGGCCCCACCCGTGCCTGTGCAGGCGGCGCCGCGCCAACAGGCGCCAGAGGCCGTAGCCCCACCCGCACCCAGAGCCGCACCACAGGTGCCGGCGCCCGGACAACGGCCGGATCCCGGGCCCGAACAGGGGCGGGCCGGGGGGCGCCCGCCCGGGATCAGAGCCCCCGACATACCCCTGGCACCTAGGTCACTGGACAAACAAGAGTGGTTCGATGCTATTGACAAATTTTGCGGCGACTCGGGCCCGAGGTGCGTGCGCGTTGAATTCATATTCTACCAAAATGACCAATCGGGAAAACGGCATCAAATTAATGAGCCAAGCGACTACAGCAACTGCGATGTCACGAAGAGGAGGACTCCTCCGGGCCAGTACATGGAGCTTGGAAGCTCGTTCATAGTTGAAGTTACCTGTCCTCCGGATGATTCGGCCGCGACGGGCATGCAACCGGGTAACAACACGTCGGGCACGCAACCGGGTAACAACACGTCGGGCACGCAACCGGGTAACAACACGTTGGGCACGCAACCGGGTAACAAAAATATGAAAGGTAAGACGAGTGCGCCGGGTGGACCGGGAGGATGACCACCATTGCGGCGGCGCGCGATGACGATTCCACGGAGCCGCCTACTGTAGCAGAATCGCCTAAAACGACTCGGCCTGGGGCGGAAGCCCAAATATCTGGTGCCGATGACGTGCCTAACAGCGGGGAAGCTGGGGATCCAGACGCCAGTAGCTCTGCCGAGTCGGCTGGGTTTGAAGCCGCTGCCGCGCTGCCCCAGGTTTTGAAGATCGTCGGAACAGTTGTCGCTCCCACAACGCTGCTGACGGCACTGATGTTTTACTTCGGGTTGATGTTCGCTGTCGGGTACTTTCGGTACTTCAATGTGAATTTCACGGTCCTCGACCTGCCGGTCCAAGATTATCTCATCCTGAGCGTGGACGGCCTGATCATTCCGCTGATCTATGCCGTGGGAGTTGCGCTATTGGCACTCTGGCTCTACCAGCTGCGGTTCGAAACGCTGTCCTCGGAAGTACGACGAATCGTGCTGCGCGCGTTGATGCTGTCTGCGGCCATTGCTGGATTAATTTTGGTGAGCCTGGCAATGGCCAATGCCATCTTCGGGATTTCCGTTTTTCCAGCGACTTTCTGGGAAGCTCGCGGGCTCAGCCTCTCGATCGGCGTCCCGCTGCTGGCCTACGCCGCCCGACTGCGGCGGATCCTCGCAGCGGAACGACGACCACGGCAGGTACTACGGCGTGTGCCGGAGGCGGTAGTCGTGGCCAAGTGGAGCGCGGTCTTCATCCTAGTGAGCGTCGGTCTGTTCTGGGCAGTTGGAAGCTACGCAATCGGCGTTGGGGAGGGGCGTGCGCAAGAACTCGCGGCCTACCTGCCTTGCTCCGCGGATGTCGTGGTTTACAGTCAGAAAAGCCTGAACCTGCAGGCGCCAGGCGTGCGGGAGACGGCCAGTCAAAATCCTGCCGTCGCTTATCGATTCCGTTACGACGGGCTCAAGCTCGTGCCGCAATCTGGGAACCAGTACCTCTTCCTCCCCGCCGATTGGACACGCGCGGACGGCGCGGCCATCTTGATCGCCCGCAGCGAACCGATGCGGCTCGAGTTCGGCCCGCCGAGCCAAGTACGGAATGCGAGCTGTTGACGCACAATGAGATGTCAATCCTTCCGGCAGCGAACACGACTCGACTCGACAAATTGCCGGGCGAGTAAGCCTCCCGCTCACCGGCATCGCACGCACCGTGCGTAAAAGACCGCTGGTTTTTGAGCTACGCGACTGCGGCAGAATTCGAACCTGAGTTTCCCCCTTGAGAGCCCGGCACAACACCCAGTCATGCCAGTTCCTGAGGTCATCCTCGTCAGCGCCCCAGTGCCGGCCGGCGAAAGCTGGGGCCGCCCCGAGCGGAACAACGGGGCTAGTCGCAGGCGGCGGCCTAGGAGCAATGCCACTTAGCCTAAGTTGATCATGCTGCTCGGGGATTGATGG